>Ga0335069_10000400_pt1 | contig 73504 bp, 61 predicted proteins | sample Lox_Sample_11_FD_206714 | JGI IMG/M metagenome (GOLD analysis project Ga0335069, IMG submission 206714) | Soil microbial communities from Loxahatchee National Wildlife Refuge, Florida, United States - Lox_Sample_1.1 | ecosystem: Environmental > Terrestrial > Soil > Wetlands | place: USA...
TCGTCGCCGCATGACGAGTGGTCCAAGCTCAGCGCGCGTATTCGGCACCTGACGCGCGTCCATTCCTCGTTGCTGCGGCACCTGAACCGCAGCCTGGCGATCCTCGCTCACGTGGCCGCCAGCTGCGGACCCACGTATGTGCAGGATGCGAGTTTGCTGGTGAGGGAGACTCAGGCGCGGGCAGGAGACTGAATATGTCCGGACTCTACGGCTCGTTGTCGGTAGCCCTAAGCGCATTGCGCGCCAGCCAGCAATCGCTGGAGACATCCGCCAATAACGTTGCCAATGCCAATACGCCAGGGTTCACGCGGCAGAGGCCAGTGCTGGTGCCCGGAGATCCGGTTGTCCTGGGCCGCTTGAGTTTCGGAACTGGTGTGGTGGTTGAGAAGCTGCAGAGCCTGCGCGATCCTATCCTCGAACTCCGCCTGAACCAGGAAAGCCAAAGCCAGGGGAAACTCGATTCCGTGTTAAGTGCTCTGCAACAGATTCAGGTGAACTTCAGCGGAACCGATTCCGGAATCGGCGATGCGATCAGCAAGTTCTTCGACAGCCTGCAGCAGCTCTCCACCGATGCCAGCAACCCCTCGCTGCGCCAGGGGGTCCTGACGGCAGCCGGCAACCTGGCGAGCGCGTTCAACATCACGGCAAAGAACCTCCAGAATCAGCGCAGCAATCTCGACTTGAATGTGGTGGAGACGGTGGGAGAGATCAACACGCTGACGGCGCAAATCGCCGGCGTAAACCAGCAAATCGCCGATCTCGAGAATGTGCATCAGGACGCAAGTGCGTTCGTTGACAAGCGCACGACTCTGATCCGGCAACTCTCGAATCTCATTGACGTCTCCGTGATCCAGACCGAGCACGGAATCACCCTTACGACCGCCAGTGGAACGCCCCTGGTCGCCGAAATGCGCAGTTTCCCTTTGTCGACGCTGATTGGAAGCGGCGGGACCCACGGTGTGTTCTCGGGAACGGCGGATATTTCCAGTTCGATCGCGTCCGGCAAGCTGGGCGGGTTGCTGGCGGCGCGGGACCAGACGATTCCCTCGCTTCAGAACAATCTCGACCAGCTTGCGACGGGTCTGGCGACGGCATTGAACACGGCCCATCGCGCCGGATTCGATTTGAACGGCAATCCTGGTGGCGACCTCTTCGTGCCTCCTCCGACCGGCGGAGCGGGAGCGGCCGGAGCGTTGAGTCTTGCCATCACCGATCCATCGCAGGTCGCGGCCAGCTCCGACGGTACTCCCGGCAGCAATGGCAATCTCGCCGTGCTCTCTGCCGTCCACGATCAGACGGTAGCGGGCGGGCAAACACCTCTCGATTTCTATTCCAACATCGTATTCCAGGTCGGAAGCGACACGGCCAACACTTCGGCCGACCTTGATGCCTCGGATCTCATCTTGCAACAGCTGGAAGATCAGCGTTCGTCCATCTCCGGTGTCTCGCTCGACGAAGAGGCCGCCAACATGGTGCGGTATCAGACCGCCTACCAGGCGGCAGCCCGCGTGGTGACAACGATCAACCAGATGCTCGACGACGTGGTTAACCTCGGGAGGTACTAGCCATGCGTGTGAATCCGAATCCCGTTCCCGACCTTCTGGCCGCGCTCAGTCGCACCCGTCAGGATACGCAGGACGCGTTGTTCCAGTTGTCGTCGGGGAGAAAAGTCAACGAGCCTTCAGACGATCCCGCGGCCGCGGCACTGCTGATCGACAATCACGACCGTACTACCTTCGTCACCCGCTACCAGCAGAGCCTGACATCCATGCAGGGACAGTATCAAACCGCCGATTCCACGCTGAATTCGGTTGTGCTGGCCTTGCAACGTGCATTGACGCTCGGCGTGCAGGGGGGAAACGGAACCCTGTCCGATCAGGATCGGGCATCCATCGTCAACGAGCTGCAAGGCATTCAGGACCAGCTGCTGTCTCTGGCCAACACTACGTTTCAGGGACGATATCTGTTTGCAGGCACGAAAACGGACACGTTGCCGTTTGCCGTCGACTCAACTACAGCCTCGGGTGTGCGTTACGACGGCAATGATGCCGTGAACACAGTGCAGATCGGCGACGGATACCGTCTGGCAGCGAACAAGCCAGGATCGCAGATCTTTGTCGCTCCCGGACATGACGTCTTCCTCGCCATGAAGGGCCTCGTCCAGGCGCTGCAGGCAAATACAGGAATCGACACGGCCATCGGGACGCTGCGCGACGCTTTCAACTACGTTTCGGGGCAACGCGTCTTCTATGGCAACAGCATGAACCAGGCCCAGGCACAATCGACGTATCTGGGTACAGCGCAGCTCCAGCTCAGCCAGCAGGAGAACACGCTCGGCGGCGCCGACATCGAAGCCGCTGCCAGTCGTCTGGTGAACTCGCAAAACGCGGCCAACGCGACCCTCGCCGCCATCGGTCGAATCTCGCAGTTGAGCCTGTTCGATTACCTGCAGTAATTCTAGGCTCCACACGATGTGCGCCACCGACTGAGAAATCTGTCACATGGAAGCCACCCTACTGCTGCGAAATCATGAGAGTGCGTGCCGACCCGTTCTTCGGGCCGTGTTGCCAGGCCGTGAGCAGAACGGAAAGCCCGCAGGCGAGCCTGACCGAAGCGCAGGATTCGTTCGGAATCGATCTATTGGAAGGAATGGTCGGGACGGCGAGATTTGAACTCGCGACCCCTTGCACCCCAAGCAAGTGCGCTACCAGGCTGCGCTACGTCCCGATCGGAACCGCTGCCGTGGCCGGCAGCGTGGGGTTGACTTGATCATTCTACATCACGGTGGTTTGTCATTGGACGTTTGTCGCGGCGTTAGTCGCTCGGCGCTGGCGAGTGGATGGTCGCTTGGCGCTTGAGATGACAACGACCGACGATGAACGACCAACGACCGTTTACCCGGCTTCTTTTGCGGATTCTTCCGCCGGCTCCGGCTCGTCGCCGGGCATCAGTCCGAACTTCTTCAACTTGTAGCGCAGAGCGTCGCGGCTGATGTCGAGCAACTTGGCGGCGTGAGTCTGTTTGTTGTTGGCCTGCTTCATGGCCAGTTCGACCATGGCGCGCTCCACTTCTTCCAGCGACGTGCCGCCCTCGGGAATGTACAGCCGCGGCAGGAAACGCCCGTTCGCTAGAGCCTGCCCGTTGTCGTGAGCTGCGGTGCGCTCAAAGGCGGTCAGGCCGGCATTCGTCTCGCTCACCGCAAAGGGCAGATAGAGCGGACGCAGCAGGTGTTCGTCCTCGAGAATCATCGCCCGCTCGATCGAATTCTTCAGTTCGCGGACATTGCCCGGCCAGTTGTGCTGTTGCAACAGGCGCCGCGTCTCATCGGTGATGCCGCGCACCGATTTCCGGAAGCGCTGGTTATAGCGCTCGATGAAGAAGTCCACCAACGGCAGAATGTCTTCCTTCCTCTCGCGCAGTGCGGGAATAAAGATGGCGATAATCGCCAACCGGTAATAAAGATCCTGCCGGAACAGGCCTTCGCGAACGCCCTTCTCCAAGTCACGGTTCGACGCTGCGATCACGCGTACGTTTACCTGCATGTCACGCACGCCACCGACACGGCGGATCACCTGGTCTTCGAGAACGCGCAGCAGCTTGGCCTGCAGCAAGGGGGAAAGTTCGCCGATTTCATCGAGAAAGAGCGTTCCTCCATCGGCCATCTCGAACAGGCCCTTCTTCATCTGCTTGGCGTCAGTGAAGGCGCCTTTCTCGTGGCCGAAGAGTTCGGCTTCCATCAGCGTTTCGGGAATCGCTGAACAATTGATGGCGACGAAAGGCCGTTCCTGGCGGGCGCTCTCGTAGTGAATGGCTTTGGCGATCAGGTCTTTGCCCGTTCCGCTTTCGCCCTGGATCAGGATCGTCGTCGCTTCGCTGGAGGCGACCTTGCGGACAAAGTTCATCAGCTCGGTCATCTTGGGAGACGCGCTGACAACCTCGTGATATCCGGCGCGCCGCTTCACTTCGCCACGCAGCGATTGGACTTCCGAACGCAGCTTCGAAGCCTCGAGCGCATTCTTGATCGTGACGTGAAGTTCGTCGAAATCCAGCGGCTTACCGACAAAGTCGTAGGCGCCCAGCTTGAGGGCGACCTTCACGTCATCCAGCTGCGGGTCAGCCGTGATCATGATGACGGCGCGTCCTTCCCCGCTCTTCTTCAGTTGATTGAGGACTTCCAGCCCGCTGATGTCGGGCAGACGCACGTCGAGCAGCACCAGGTCAGGAGACTCATGCTGGGCCACTTTGAGGCCAGGCTCACCGGCCTCCGCTTCCATGACCTGATAGCCCCATTCCTCGCATTTTTGACGCAGTGACCAGCGCACGAGGCGCTCGTCATCGACCACCAGAATCTTGTCGGCAGGCATGCAGAATTACCCCTATTTTAGCGCATTGGGCGCTTCCCCCTGGGCCGGCGCCGGATGCTGCTTGCCAGAACCAGATTTGATCCGATCAAATGGAGTACCGAATCGCTGGCCGCTCATCGGCCCGATTCCCGAAACAGAATTCGCCGCGAGTAACCGGCAACTCTGAGAACGAGGTCCACGAACTTGGCCATTTTGGTGGTAGGCGGTGCAGGCTATATCGGCAGCCATACCTCTCGGGCACTGCGCCGGGCGGGTTATGAGGTCATCATTTACGACAACCTGGCGACCGGCCATCGGCGTCTCGCACAGGGATTTGAGCTGGTCGAAGGCGATATCAACGACGCGACGAGACTGCAGCCCGCGCTGGCACGTGTGGAGGCCGTCATGCATTTTGCGGCCCATGCTTATGTCGGCGAATCGGTCCAGAATCCGCGCAAATACTTTCGCAACAACGTGGAGGCGGGGCTCACTCTGCTGAACGCCACGCTTGACGCTGGGATTCGCCGTTTCGTCTTCTCTTCAACCTGTGCGGTGTATGGCGAGCCGCAGAAAGTCCCCATTACCGAGGACAATCCCCGCCAGCCAGTCAATCCTTACGGTTCATCCAAGATGTTCTTCGAGTACGCCCTCGAGGCCTACGACCGGGCCTACGGACTGCGCTCCGCCCGGCTGCGTTACTTCAATGCCGCCGGAGCCGACGACAGCCGCGAGATTGGCGAATTGCATGAACCGGAAACGCACCTGATCCCATTGGCACTCGCAGCTACACAGGGCGCCGAATTGCAGCTCTTCGGCACGGACTATCCCACGCCCGATGGAACGTGCATCCGCGATTACATCCACGTCAACGACCTCGCTGATGCTCACGTGCGCGCGCTGCAATATCTGGAAAAGGCCGGCGAGTCTGTTGCGCTCAATCTCGGGACCGGCAGCGGCAACTCCGTTTTGGAGGTCATTCAGACGGCGGAAAAGATCACCGGCCACCCGGTACGGCGCAAGATCGCGCCGCGACGCCCCGGGGATCCGCCCGTGCTGGTTGCCGACCCGACACGCGCTCAACAAGTACTGAAATGGAAAGCTACGCGCGACCTCACCAACATCGTTTCAACCGCGTGGAACTGGATGCAGAAATCGGGAAAGTAGCTGATGTGGCTACAACCTAGAAGGGGCCGCGTTGCCGTGCCGCCTCATTGGCCAGTTGGTTCGCTTCGGCGTTGCTTGCGCGCGGCACGTGATGGATCGAGAAAGTCAGCGATCGCGCCAGCTTCCGGCAAATCCAATGCAGCGAGTAGAGGCGCGGACTGCGGCACTGGTACTCTCCACGCATCTGCCGCACGACCACCTGCGAATCCGAGTACACCTGCAGCGTCTCTGCGTTGAGGTTCAAGGCGCACTGCAGGGCTTCCAAGAGGGCGACGTATTCGGCGACGTTGTTGTCTTGATGTCCGATCCACTTGGAGATGCGAATCGGCGAGCCCGCAGGCGGGTTGATCACCACTCCAATACCCGACGGCCCCGGATTTCCCAGCGAACCGCCGTCTACATGGGCCACAAAAACTGACATTGCCAGCGTTGTTTCTTACACCATGAAGGAGGAGGGCCGATGGCGTCAAGAAATTACTTTCCACAGAACATCGGCCGTAACCTCCTGCGCGTTGCCTGTGAAAGAACCTGTGCAAAACAGGGCCGAAATTTTCTCCCCTTTCGGAAACCACTTGCAATTCATCGACTTGTAACAATCGTCGGCAAGTCCATTATTTTCTTCAATTGCACCGAAATCCGGCATTGACATTTTGTCGATAAGCGCTTAGGGTTGCACGCGTCGATGGCTGAAAGGGTTGGCCAAAATAAAACGTGGCCGGTCCGAAGTAAGCTGAGCGATGGGCGAGCCGGGGCGACCCGGTGAGCCGCCGAACCTGAAAAAACCGACTGTCCTGCGAGGGTAAGCCGGGGTTCGGAACTGCGAAAGCAGTGGTCGCATCGAGGGTCGTGACGGTGCATGTCTCCACGCAGTTGGCTTCCTCGCAGAAGCTGGCGGCTAGAGCATAACCAATGTCACGGCCCTTTCTATTTCTCCTGGTTCCTCCGATCTACCCCTCAACGAGCTCGGGACCGCATCGGCTCGCTCTTCCATCAAGCGGCCCGCCAAACCGGTCACCCCCGCACGTAACTACCGTAATTGGGGAGTGTCCTTCCTGTGCCGATGTACTGACCGACGGCAATGTTGGCACATTGGCATGTTCGATCGGCGTTTCTCGTCTCGTTCGCACTGGCAGTCGGCCTGAACGCTCAAGACTCCGGGGCCGGCGCAGGCGGAAATGCAACCACGTTCTACAGTAATGTCTCCGAAGTCCGGGTCACTTTCTACGCTTCGGATGGAAAGGGTCGTCGACTGCCAGTGTCGAGCAGGGATTTCGCGATCGTCGACAACGGTGTCGTCATACGAAACTTTCGGAGCTTCGGCCGCTCGAACGAGACTCAGGTGGACATGGTCGCCCTGGTGGACGTGAGCGACTCTGTGACACCGAGTTTTCGCGTTGCCATGAATGATGTGCTGCAACTGGTTTCGCGGGAGCAGGCTGCTCCCGATGGAAACATCGCGGTGCTGTCTTTTGGCGGATTGCGTCCCGCGGTTCTTTGCGCGAGCGGCTGCCGCACCCCGGGCGCCACCAGCACGCTCCTCGGTGTAAGAAGCGGCGGTTTGACTCCTCTGCATGACGGCCTGGTGTTCGGAGCCGATTTCGTGGCGCGCCATCGTCGCCCGGGTGTGCGTCCCGTCCTGATTCTTTTCTCGGACGGCCGGGACACGATCAGCATGCACTCCGCGCGCGAAGCCCTAGACGCCGCGGTGAACAGTGGCGCCCTGCTTTACGCCGTGGACACAGGCACGTCCGGGGAAGGATCAGATGGAAGTGCGTTTTTACGCGGAATTTCCACCGCCACCGGCGGACGCTATTTTTCTGTCCACGACGGAGCGGCAACAATCCTTAAGGCGGTGCTCGACGACCTGAGCTCGTCGTACGTGGTGACGTACGAGCCGCCCCGACGGCAGAACGGATTTCACTCGATCCGCCTGCTTCCGACACGCAACCTCAACCTCAGATTCCACAATCGCACCGGGTATTATTACGAACCGCGTCAACGCTGAATGGGGGTATATGAAACGCGCTGTGCTCGCCGGCTTTCTCTTTTGCAGTCTCCTTTCGTTCGCTGCCCCCCTGGGCGTCTACCAGCATGGAACAGTGATCCGTATGCACATGGGAAACTGCAGCCCTACCCGTCATGGGTTTGTAGCAAGCCTTGGCGGGCCACAGATGCAGGTTGACGAAACCTGCCCTGAATACACACTGGTTTCGGAGAAAGTCGTATTCATCATCGTAGGGAAGAACTCCAGCCAACTGGTGCCCCTTGCGGAAATCATCGACTTCCGGGTTCACAAGAATGAACTCGCAGTGCGGGTCGATGACGCCCGGCACGAATCGAAGTTTGCCATCAAGGAGATGGTCCTGCGCGCGCAATGGGACCTCATACAGAAGCATATCGAGCAGCAAATGGCTGGGGACACGGGGCAACCAATGGATCGAAGCGTACTCTTGAAAACGAGGTAACGAACACCCGCCCGTTCCCGCATGCCGGGCGGACCTGGGCCATGCGCTGTGGCATTGTGCCTCCCGGGCCCGGCCGCCGTGTGATTTCCGTCACATCCTCTTGTGACGGTGAGCGCTGCCTCGTCCAACCTGCTACTTTGTAATGAAGATTGGCACGGGGCGCCGGTCATTCTGAGCTGATCCCGAAAATCTCCGGAGCAATACATCATGCCTACTGAAGCAAGCGAGCAGAACGCCTCCGCGGGCACCTGGAGCGCGAAGCAGGTATACACAATGTCCGTGTTGTGCCTTGTTGTCGGGATCGCCGTCGGATACCTGTTTCGCGGGTCTCAGTCCACCGTACCGGCCAGCGACACCAAGGCGGCAATGGCCCAGAAAGCGACGGCTCCGAGTCCCATGCCGTCGCTGGCGGACATGAAGCATATGGCCGACACGAAGGCACAACCTCTGCTGGAAAAGCTCAAGTCCGACCCGAACAATACCGACGTGCTTTTTCAGGTCGGGAACATATACAAGGCAACGCACCAGTTCAAGGAAGCCGTCACGTACTACGACCGGGCCCTGCAGGTCGCACCCAAGAATGTTGCGATTCGCACCGAACTTGCTTCCTGCATGTACTACACGGGGGACGTGGACGGGGCGCTCGGCCAGCTCCAGCAGTGCCTGCGCGACGATCCGAAAGATGCAAACTCATTGTTCAACTTGGGATTGATTAAATGGCAGGCGAAGAAGGACGCAAATGGAGCCTTGGCCTCGTGGCACAAATTGCTGCAGTCAAACCCTCAACTCAGCGCCGCACGCAAAGCGGATGTGCAGAAGCTGATTGCTGACGTGGAGAAACAGAAGAGCGCCAAGTTCTGAACAGTCCGGCACCCACAGGGAAAGGAATTCGAAATGACGACCAAAGAAACCTTGGCAAGCCAACAATGGACCGGCGTCCAAGCATACACTCTCGCGGTCATCTGCCTGCTGCTGGGCGTTGCGGGGGGCTGGCTGATCCGAGCGTCGGGCCCGGGTTCGCCAGCTCAGCCTGCCAGTGCATCGGCGCCCGAATCAACCGAAAAGGCCGCGCAGGGCATGACTCCGGAGCGATTGAAACAGATGGCCGACATTCAGGCGCAGCCGCTGCTGGAGGAACTGAAGAAGGATCCGAGCGATGTAGCGCTTTTGGCCAGAATCGGGAATCTGTACTACGACGCTCAACAATATCCCAGCGCAATCGAGTTCTACCAGCGGGCCCTGAAGGCAAAGCCGGAAAACACCGACATTCGCACGGACATGGCAACCGCGTACTGGTACGCGGGCGACACCGACACGGCGATTGTGGAGTTGAAGAAGTCTCTTTCCTACCAACCCAACAAAGTCAACACGCTTTTCAATCTCGGCATGGTGCAGTGGCAAGGAAAAATGGACGTGCCCGCCGCGGTTGCAACCTGGCAAAAGCTGCTGGACACCAACCCGAACTTTGAGGGTCGAGCCAAAGTGGAGGAGTTGATCGCGCAGGCCAAGAAGCATTCGAACATCGACATGCAGAAGGGCGCGAACGCGTCTCGCTAGATTCTCAACCGGACCTGCCTTCCATCGGCCTGATCGCCGAAACAGGCAATCGACGCAGGCATCTCAGTAAATCAGCCGGAAGACGTCACTCTTATCATCCGTCCAGAGCCGCGGACCCACCTTGTAGACGTACTGAACAGTAATGGCTTCAAGTCCGGATATGTTCAGCGAAGCGGGATCCTTCGACATGAGAAACCACCCGCTGTCAAAAAATGGGCCCGCGCCTCGACTGAAGGTCATTGACGCCCTGGCATGAAAATGCTGTGCCGCGCCGAGCAGGACCGGAACCAGATTCACATGTCTGCTGGTGACGTGCACAGCAATGATTCCCTGCTCAGACTGCAATTGATTCCAATATGTCTCGAAAGCTTCCTCGGTGAGCAAGTGAATGGGAATGGCATCGCCGGAGAACGCATCGAGGACGAGAACATCGAATTGCCTGCTTCTCCCTTCCCTTTCTTCCCGCTCCAGCGAAAGGCGCGCATCTCCCAGGACATTTGTGACCGATGCGCGTGAATCGCGTAGATACGTGAAGGCCGGCGCTTCACCCGACGACAACTTGACTACCTCAGGATCAAGTTCGTAAAAGCGAATGGAATCACCCGGATGTCCATACGTAGCGAGAGTGCCTGTGCCCAGTCCGACCACCCCGATCCGCATCCGGCTGCTCCAGCCCGAACGTTTCGGATGATTTCTGAGGAGCACGCCAATGCCACTGTCCGGGCCGTAGTACGTGACCGGGACACCCTGATTTGGTGGGTCGAGCTGTGCTCCGTGCGTCGTCTGCCCATGGATAAGAAGTCTTGCATTCCCCTGGCGAAACACACGAACCACTCCATAGAAATTGCGGGTGCTTGACTCTAGCCCGGGTCTTGGCTTCACGCTGTAATAGAGCGTCACCAACGAGGCCGCGGCCACAACTCCAGCGAGTAGCTGCACGAAGCGAAATGATGAGCCTTCGGAAACGGCAGACCGATCCAGAACAAACGCTCCCATCGTGACCACCGCTCCGATCAGCAAGGCAGCTGGATAGAACCGGATTTCATTGAGAAGATCGGCAATTTCCGGAAGCCACGTGCCGATGGCGTAGGCAACGGCCATTGCACTTGTGACTCCCACCGCTGGGAGCAGGAAATTTCCAGAAAAGACCCACGAGGAGCGATCCAGGAAAAGGCAAGCGAAAAGCAGCACAACCGCAAGACCTAGCGTCAGCTCGAATTCAATAAATGATGTGAACAGGTGAGGCGCGACCAACGCCACAAAGATGCCGCCCGCTGCTCCGCCCCCGGAAACCGCCAGGTAGAAGGCGGTCAGGTGCTGCACTTCAGGCTTTCGCCGAACCAGTTCCCCATGGCAAATCATGCATGTCACAAACAGCAGGACAAGGGGAAAGAGCAGGCGCATCAGGAAACTCTGGTTCTGGCTGGAATGCAGCAGTGCGCAGGTCAGAGGCAATGCGAGGATGAAGAGAGGATGGATCACGGCCCTCTGATACCAGCGCGGATGATCGAAGCAGACGATGAAGGTGACCAGATAGATGGACAGGGGAAGGACCCAAAGAAGTGGGACCGTGATCACCTCTTCGCACAGCATGTTGGTAGTCGCCAGCAGCAACGAAGAAGCGCACATGGCCAACAGGAACCAGAGCAGGTAATTCATGCGGGCCACAGGAGTCGAGTCCCAGGTGGGACTTTCGCTGAGTTGCACGACGGCCGCCCTTCCTCTCCCCGCCAGCCGCGCGCAGAGCCAGCAGGCAGCCGCAAAGATGCAGAATAGGAGTGCCCACAACCTGCCTTGTATTGTCAGGCCCAGAGCCGGTTCCAAAACGAATGGAAAAACCAGGAGTCCCAGCAGCGACCCCAGATTCGACACCGCATACAACCGGTATGCCCTGTTTCCATAGCCGAGCCGGCTGAACCAGGACTGCAACAACGGCGCACTTGTGGACAGGGCGAAAAATGGAAGACCGGTCGACACAAGAATGACAAAACATACGTTCGCGACCGGATGTTCGTTTTGCGATGGCTTCCAAGCAAGGCTTGGCGTGATGGCGGAAGGCCACACTGCGGACAACGCAATCACCGTGAACGCTGCTATCGATAGAAGAATCCCATGCACCAGGAACTGCCTTCTGAGCGGAAGGCGCGTCGTCACCAGATGCGAATAGATGTACCCGGCCAGGAGCAGCAGCTGAAAGACGACCAGGCTCGTCGTCCAGACTGCCGCTGACCCGCCGAACCACGGCAGAATGCGCTTGTTCACGATCAACTGCACCTGAAAAAGGAGGAAAGCGCTGAGGAACGAAGTGAAAGCGAACGGCAGAAGGTGGGATAACCAGTTGGTCGAGGTTGCGTCCTCACCTACTGGCGGTGTCCCGGCATCAACGTCTGTGCCCATCTCGGCTCCAGAAACTGAAGTGCTCACGGCATTGCCGAGGATGCTCCAACAACTGGAGCATGGATTGGCTGAAGAACCGTTCCACTCGGCAGGAATTCCCTCTCTGAGGCGCAATCACGGCCGGTCAGTGTGCCTTATTATGGCAAACCAGGCTGCAGGTATTGCTCCCTCGGTTGTACGAGATGGGAGCGCCACCATTTGAGCCAACCACATTGGCGTCGAAGTTCACCAAACGCTCGCCGCTGATCGCACTCGATCCCGAACCCATGCCGTGGGGGGTGTGGCACACCGAGCAGGAGAAGCCGTCGTTGATATGCCGGGCGTGCTCAGTGAAGCTGCTGTTGGTAACCAACTGTGCCAGGTCGTGGCACTTGCCACACAGCGCATACGGCCCAGTTACGCTCAGATCGGGCGTGGGAAACAGATTCGTGATTGTGCCACCCGGAACCGCCGCCTGGCTGTATTCATAACGCCGTTCCAAGAGATGGAACCACTTCGAGCCGTGCGGACCGTTGGGGCCAGCGCCGCCGAACTCGCGGTTGTCATCGCTATTGTGGCAGTCGCTGCAGAGGATACGCGCGCCCATTGCACGACCCGGCGTTATCCCGTCTTCATTCAGCATGTTCGTTCGCAGGCTTGGCTGAGCCAGTGGACTCGTGCGATCGTGCGTCACGGGATGGCTGGAAGTCGCCGTGACACTAAACTGCGGAATCACGTTCAGAGGATCCGAACTTGAGACCAGCCGGGGCGGCAAATAGCCGAAGACTGCGGGATTCGTCGCTTTGCCGGTACTGTTTCCGTGGCAGCGCAGACAGTTCTCGTACTGGTTCACGGCCGGCTTCACAATTGTGATGCCGTCGGAAGCGCTGATCCCCGCAATCCCGTTTTGCGACGGCCGCAACTCTGGGGGTAGAGGGAAACTAATGACGGGATTGGCGGAATGTGCATTGTGGCAGTCCGCACACGTCGCGTGGCGGTTCTGGTTCAGCAAGACATCCTCATTCGAGTCATGCAAACCCGTGGGCGACGAGAACGGATGCACCACCGGCTTTGAGTATTCCGCAAAGACATCCGGCGCGGCGGGAGACAAGTTCGAGCCTCCACTATGGCAAACAACGCAAGCCGTTTCGTTGCTGGCACGCAGCAATCCTTTTGCGCCGCCGGCATCATGAGAAGCGTGACATGAGTTGCACGCGAAGTCTGCGACGGACGTATACCCGCCTAGCGCGGCGGCCGGATTGACCAGATTCGCGGCTTTGGCATGCACGCTGTTCGTCCAACCGGTCAGAGGATTGTCGTGCCCGTTGACGAGTCGCGGAGTTGTCTCATGACACGCCAGGCAAACCGCACCCTTCGCGTTGTCCCGTACCAGAAAATTCGGGGACTGCTTGTCAATTCTCTGATTGTGAGGATTGTGGCAACTCGTGCACTCGATGTTGCCTTTAATCAGTTTGACCGATTGAGTTGGATCCGTGGTCGTTCCGCTCGCCACCAGGCTGGCGACCAGGTCCGGCGCGTCCTTGAGTGGGAGCTGCAGACTAAACGGGTGGGTCGCTTCGAGATCCGTGCCCATCTTGGGCATGGTGCCCGTCATTGTATAAGGGCCATAGGGCGTGATCTGTCCCACTGCCACGGTTCCATCGTGGCAGCTTAGGCACAATGAACTGGCCTGGCCCAACTCCGGCTGCACGGGTGCGTTTTGCTCTGTGCTGCTGGTGTAAGGCGTGTAGATTGAGGACGAGAAAGTTTGTCCCCACAGTGGACCCTTGCCGACACCCGAGTGCGGAACGTGGCAATAAAGGCAGGCCGCGGACATTTGGCCCTTGATCCGCGACCCTCCGCTCATGGAAAGGTCGTGGGCGCCCAGCACGTCGCCTGATTGCGCTGCCGCGACCGAGACCACCATGCCTAGGAACGCCACGATTTTCACCTTCATGGTTTCGTCCCCTGAGCGTTCAATTTCAGACCGCGATACCGAAACACCTGCACTCGACGGTTGTATGAATCCACTACGTACACTTTGTCGTTCTGGTCTATGAATATGCCCGCGGGAAGCTGGAACTCTCCCAAGCCCTTTCCCCGTCTGCCAAAGAAGTACAGCAGTTGCCCCTCGCGATCAAAAACCCGCACTGTGCCCGAAAGCCCTTCCACCAGATAGATGTGATTCTCGGAATCGAGCCCGATCCCTTTCGGACGAAATAGGGCGTCGTCCGCGTCACCCATGTTCCCGAAGGCACTCTGGAAATTCCCCTTGCGGTCAAACGTCTGAATGCGAAAGTTCATCGCGTCCACCACCGCGATGACCCCGCTGCGGATCATGAGCTCGGTGGGAAGGTTGAACTCACCATTTTTTTCGCCGTGTTGTCCGAAGCTCTTCAAAACCTGCCCGTTTGAATCGAGAATGTACACGCGATCGCGGAGGGTGTCGGTGACGTAGATCTCATGCGTCTCGCGGTCGATTGCAATTCCAGTCGGCCGTTTGAAGTAGCCCTCTCCGCCCTTCAGGCTTCCGAACACGCCCTTGTATTTGCCGCTGGCCTCAAAGACAAAGATCTTGCCCACCTGAGAGTCGGTGACGTAAATATTGTCGTTGGCGTCGAGCGCCACGCACTGTGGCTGCAGCATCGTGTCTTTCGACTTCTCTTTGCGCTCCAGAAACTTGTACTTATGCTGTTCGGTGTCGAAGACATGGACGCCGCCCATTCCCGGATCCGTGACAATCACCCGCCCGTGCGAATCCACCGCGACTCCATACGGCCTCACCATGCGCTTGTAGTCCGGCTCGCCCGCCACCACATTGACCAGTTTCTTCCAGAATCCGGGCTTGCCTTGGATGTCGCGTTCTGAGCTCAGCACACGCTCAAAGCTGAGCTTGCGTCCTCCTTCGAGCAACAGGTCTGGAGGCCCAGGAATTCCGGTTTGCGGTTTCTTATGAGCAGCAAGGAGGGCGGGCTGCAGCAGCGCAACGACAAGAGGGAGAGACCCCACCGCATACCACAGCCCTCGCGTGCGCATGCGGGTTAGAATACATTGAACCATCGCGAGATATTGAAATAGTACGTGTTGACCGTTGTCGGCGGTAGTCCGTTGGCACCGATTCCCTGGTAGACCCTCCAATAGCCCGCCCGGAACGAGAGCTTCCGCAAGTTGTATTGCATCTGACCGTAGTAGCGCTCGCTGTTGTTCGCGGAAAACGCCTGAGTCGTCAGTGTGTCCGAGAGCGCACGGTACCAGTTGACGTTAACGATCATCCTCTTGAGTGGAGTGACGGACAATCCTGCGCCGTACACCGTTCCGTTGTACAACGCTTCGTCGGGGCTGATCAGGGGAGCGAGGGCGGTGGGGGTAAGCACGCCTGCGGAACTCAGGAGGGCGGTTCCATGCGACTTCGAATAGTTGCCCGAAAGACCGAACCTCCCCTGGTGATAAGTTGTCACCAAGGTGTCGGTACGATTGCTATAGCCAGCCATTTGCGTGAGCCCGGTCTGGATGCCCCGGTACGAAGCGCTCCAGTACGAACTGGCGCCAAACCGCTTGCGGACCATGGCGCCGTAACTGTACGTGCTCGTCGTGTACGACGCGATGATCGTTTGCGCGTTCTGGGAGTAGGAGAAATCGCTATCCACCTGCCATCCGGCGAACTGTTTCTTAAGCGAAACGTTACCGACGAACCCGAGGTTGCCGCCCCCGTTGTTGGTGGCATTGTTCACCATGCCGAAACTGAAGTAGAACATGCCAAACAATGGCCGAGCGTAGCTGTAAGTCAGGGTTCCCCCAGCTTGCGTTGTGTTCGTCTCGATGCCCTGAAAGGTCTGCCTCTGACGGCTCGCATACCCGATCAGCGTGAAACCATGCCCGATTCGATACGTTCCATAGGTGCTGAGGGAAAGTCCACGTGACGACGCCTCGCTCTCCGGCAAAGGCGGTGGTCCGCCGGGGAGAGAAGACTGTTGCAGGGCGCCGATGAGATTGCCGATGTAGCGAACCTCGCCGTTGACCGTAAATCGTTCGGTGGGCTGGAACGCGACCATCGTATCCGCCGTGTCGGTCGAACCATTGTTAGTGTACGTTCCGGCCTCGCTGCTGTAGTTTGTCCGGTTGTACGACGCAGTGAACATTCCAGACAATGGCAACGCATGCGTGGCAGAGATGCCGTACGACGTTCCCGAGGAGTCGGAATGCGAGTTGGTGGGCGAAAGGAACGTCGGCAGCGTCACTCCGACGGTCTGGTGATTCACAAATCCCATCAGGCCGAATCCATCCACCCGGTAATGGGACATGAGGCTGAATTGACGCGAGGATGTGTCGGTGGTTCCCCCTCCGCCTTGGATGGTTGAGGAACTGGAGTTGTCGGCGAAGGTTGCGCTCAATGACGGAAAATTGGGAAGCAGTTCGTTCCACGTTACTGAGAAGTTCCGCGTCGAGCTGTCCGCGTTCAGCCCAGTCGCTCCCGGAAGCCCATACTGGCTGCCGTTGGCGAAGGATCTGCTGAAACTCACCGAGCCCGGAAAATGGCTCCCCCCAAAGATGTTCGCAGACATGTCCACGCCGCTGTCGCTCAGGACCGAAGCGAAGGAACCGTTGTCCTGGTTGCGATGGTAGAACGGCCGGACATCAAAGGAGAGGAAGTTGGGATTGTAGTAGAAGCCGGAGAGTTGTCCCGTGCCGGCGCTGAACAACCCATGTCCCGATCCGGTGTCTCCAAAGCTGCCGGAATACCCAAATCCCAGGTCGCCGTTGAGAGACAGACTTACATTATCCCCAACCCCCATCTGGGCCCGAACCAGCGTCCCAACCAGCAAGAGAGCCAAAAGGCAGAGCCCCCAGACCATTCGGACCGCGAGCCTTGGTCGCCGGTACATATGTCCTTCCTGCTACAGCGTCTCGATCTTCGCGTTCTTACGCAGCTTCTGCGCAAGTGCTGAGCGGAGTTGCTCGGTGTTCTTTTTCTGCAAGTCCGACTGTAATTTGGCCTTCACTTCCGCAAATGGGGTCGTGCCTGCCGGCGTGCGAGCCTGCAACCGGAAAATCGTGTAGTAATTCCCTAACTGGATGAGTTCGCTGACCTCTCCGGGCTTCATCTTCGCAGCCGCTTTCACAATCTGCGGGGGAAGCTTGCTCGCGTCTTGCGGCTTGTGGTCGCCCATGTTCACGTGGAAATCGTCGTCCGACATCTTCTCGGCCAAGAGTCCAAAATCGCGGTATGTCTTTGCTTGTTTCGCCTGCCGCAAGGCTTCCGCAGCACGTTCTTTCGCCTCTTCCAACACCGCCTTGCTTTCGTTCGGCGGAATAATCGAAATGCTTTGGATGTGGATGATCTCACCGTGTTTGTACTGCGCCGAGTTCTTCACATACTCAGCCCGAGCCTGCGCCGTGGTGACGACTGAGGGAACGATAACGTCCTGATTCAGCAGAGAATCGATCAGCAGGGAACGCTTTATCTTTTCCCGCATCGCGGCTTCGGAGCCATTGACTTCAGTCTTGAGAAAATCCTGATAGGCGGTCGAACTGGGAAACTGCTTCCGGAAAGCCGTTTCAGCGGCAGCCAGCTTCCCGGAGGGAATCGTCATTTTGCGCCGCTTCGCTTCCTGGTATACCAGTTCCTCGAAGATCATCATCTGCAACGCGCCGCGTCGAATCTCGGGCTCCAGCTGTTTGGGAAATCCGTTGTGCTGTTGCGCGTAGGGGAAGATGGTGTACATCTCGCGTAAGAGGTCGCGGTCCATCAATTCCACACCGTTTACCCGCGCGACCGGCTTGCCGCTGACCGCGATGCCGGGTGTCATCGTCGCCGTCCCAGCGCGCGGAGCCGACTTCGCCGTTCCCAGGGCCGGAGCATGAGAACTCACCATCTGTGCCCCGAGCTTGGCCGTCCCCATCATCATGATTGAGACAGCAGCTGCGATCGCGATGCGGAACCGGGTTTTCATATCCTCTTCAACCTTTCGATCGAAAAAATCAGGGGAGGGAGATCCCTCCCCTGAGATGGAACAAGTTAGAACGCGGTGTCGACAGTCAGGATTCCGCTGGCTTCGTTCGCACCACCCGCGCCACTGTAATGGCACTGACGGCAGAACTGCGTTGCGGAGGAGGCCTGCGTCGCCGCCGGCTTCGAGCCCGGGTTGTAGGGAGCCGCGATAAAGAAGTAGCTCGGGAAGTTCCCCTTGGTTAAGGTGTGAATCGGAGCATCCGCATTGGCGCTGGCAACGTACATGGCGTGGGGGGTGTGGCAGGTCGTGCAGAGCAGGTAGGCATTTGCCGGGTTGTTGTCCGGCAGAGCTACCGGCGAGCCGTGTCCGTTGGAGACAATGCTGGGCGCACCATAGTGGCTGAGGAACGTCGTGAAGGCGGCGTCTGTCGTGACCGGCTTCAGGCAGTCGCTGGCTACACCATGCCAGGTGCAACCACCGACGGTGTACGTGAACTTGCTGGCAATGCCGACCGCGCCCAATGTGGCCTGGGGGCCCACCGGGTGGTCGTTGTAGTAATTGCCGCCGGCCGTGCCGTCGTTGCCGAGCAGCGTCGGGATGGCGGTTGGACCGTACAGGCCTGGGGGCAGAAGATTGGCGGCCTGCTCGTACGACTTGTTCGTCATCATGGCGCCCTTGGCGATGTTGCCGTCATGGCAGCTCAGGCACATCATGATCCCGCTCAGTTCCTCGGGCTCGCTGAAGAATTGGTTCGACGCCGGGAGCGTGGTCACATACTGAGAACCACCCTGCACGTTGTCTCCCTGATTCAGCGTGTAGCCATACAGGGGACCAAGGTCCTGGCCCCACAGGGCATAGTTACCGGCATTGGCGGTGTCCACGGTCTGTCCGGTGACGGCGTTTCCGCCGGCGCCAAACGAACCGCTGTGGGGAGCATGGCAACCCGTACAGCCGCGTCCGCCGTTTTGGTGGGCACCGAGTTTATCAACACCTGTGATACCGGAACCCAACGTGTAGGTCTGTGCCGTCGCCAGTGCGGCGAGGAACAGAACCGTTGCGATTACCACGATCGCTTTCTTCATATAGGTTTTAAGACCTCCTGAATGTAACAGCTGTTACTTCTGCTTACTCTGGAGCCGGGACATCAGGCTCCTTGTTCTTAGCTGTCCGCGGACAGCTAAACTTTGCGCCGATCAGTTCGGCGTCGTGGCCTGCGCGTGCGCTGTCTCAGCTTGTGCGGCCGCCGGCTTTGTTGCTTTCTTTTCCTGGTCGGTGGCATCGCGCCGGTCTTTCTCCGCCTGCGCCTCTGCGTCCGTGAAGTACCGGAAAAACTGCACCCGTCCCGGATACTGCTCTGAGGTCAACACGCGGTTGTTCTTGTCAATGGCCAAGCCCGCGAGCACGCTGAACTGGCCGGGCAGCAAGCCGTGCCCGCCAAACCATATGAGCAACTGCCCTTCGGGCGTATAGACCTGTACCCGGTCCTGCACGGCGTCGGCTACCCAGACGTGGCCGTCGGCGTCAATTGCGATTCCCTTCGGCCGCGCAAAATACCCGGGGCCGTCGCCGGCCTTGCCGAACGTGCGAATGAAATTTCCCTCCGCATCGAAAATCTCAATTCGATTGTTGAAAGTGTCCGCCACGTAGAGATTCCCGTCTTTGTCGACAACGACGTTCGTCGGCCGGGAGAAATCGCCCGGCGTCGTTGCTTCATGCTTCGTTCCCGGCTTGCCGATGGTGCGCAGGAGCTTGTAGGGCGGGTCGGCGTCGTACACCAGCACCTGGTCAAGATCGCTGTCGGCCACGTAGAGGAAGCGGTTCTCGTTGTCGACCGCCAGGCCCGCCGGGCTCGCCATACCTTCGCTGATGCTGGCCTGCGCCTTGTGCTGCTTGTCAAAGACCAGCACATGCTTCAGCAGACTGTCGGAGACAAACAGGGTGTCCGCATCGTCCAGCGTCAACCCGGTGATCAGCTTGAAGCGGGCCTGCTGTCCGTTCCTGATCATCTCGACCTTGCCGTTTTCCGGGTTGTAGACGAATACGGCCAGCACCTTTTCGTCAGCGATGTACACTTTCCCCTGACTATCCACTGCGATGCCGTACGGACGAATGAGTTGATAAAACAACTTGTCCGTTGGCGAGGCTTGCCCCACCGCAGCACCCGAGAGCCGGTCCATCCAGCCCGCTTTCTTTGGCGCCACCAGTTCGCGCTTCTCCCCGGAGAAGTAGCTCAGATACTTGATTCGGGTGATCGCCGGCGGATTGGGCCACACAATCTTGGAGTAGTCCAGCATCTCGAGAATGTTCTGTTTCGGCTGCGCAGCCGGAGTCTTCTCTTTCTTTTCCTTCGCGTGAAGCGGCGCAGAGCCCGCCATCAGGATCACGATGGCGCAAATCAGTGCGGCGAGCAGTGTGCTTGGCCAGATCGAATTGTTGCGATGACGAAGCATCCCTGATTTCCTCATTGCGCAACCCCAATGGCTTTGTGACACGAATCGCAAAACGCCGAGTTCGCGGCCTGATCCTTGACCAGAAGATCCGGCTGAGCTGAAGAGTGTGGCTGATGGCAGGTGGCGCAATTCAGCGTGACGCGCACCTTGTCAGGATTCATCGGGTCTACCTGATCGACCACCGGGTGACGCTCCACCGGATGTCCCAGCCCGTACTTGATGGGAAGCAGCGGCACTTTAGTGAAGTAGTTCTCCGGAAGCTTCACTTTGCCGTTAAAGATGGCGACGAGATGTTCCTTCTCCAGCTTTTGCGGCTTTACGTCGGGTCCATGACATTCCAGGCAAAGCGGATTCGGATTCGCTGCCCGAAGCATGTGTAGGTTTTCGCCGCCGTGCGGCTCATGGCAGGTCGCGCATCCCTGTTTGAAGGCAGGCTGGTGCAGGTGCGCCTTCTTGCCCTGGTCGGCGATGTCCGTATGACAATCCAGGCAAATGCTCACGGCATCGGTCTTGGGCAGCCCCGGCTGGGCGCTGGCATGAGGACTATGGCAATCGGTGCAGTCGCCGGCCGCGCCAGGATGCTGCACTTTCGCGCTCTCGATCCGCTTGGCTATGTCGTCGTGACATGTCACGCACAATTCCCGCACGTTGGATTGCGCCAGAACGACTTTTCCGTCTTTCGCGGGCGCATGACAGAGGTCGCAGTTCTTGTCGGCAAAGGGTGGATGCAGGAACCGCGCCAGCAACTTGGGTTGGGCCGACTGGTGCGGATCGTGACACTGGAGACAGTTGGCGGTGGCAAAGGGCTGGTCGCGGTGTGCCTTTTGCAGCGCCGCGTCCTTGAGATCGTGACAGTCAGCGCACAAAGCCGGGGTCGCCTTCGTCAGATGGAAACGATTCTCGATCGTCGGCTCAGCTCCCGTCTTGTGGGTGATATGGCAGGCATCGCAGCCCATGTCGAGAGCGGCATGGCGGCTGCCTTTCTCCGGAACGTTGAGACCCTGGGTGTGACATGTGAGGCAGAGATTGTCTTTCTTATCGCCGGAAGTTGCCTTCAGCAGCTGATTCTTGTTGTCCGACGTGTGCGGATCATGGCACTTTACGCAGTCGCGCACTGCCGGGGGATGAACCGTCCCCTTGAGCTGGGCCGCGTCCTTGTCGGCGTGACAGCTCAGGCACAAGCGTTGTGTCGTCGTTGCCGTCAGCTTGGTCCGGGTGATGTCTTTGTTCACCCTGATCTCGTGGCACGTAGTGCAGCCCAAGGCGATGGCCGAGTGAACCGCCTTGCCTTTACCTTTGTCCTCGTGGCATTCCAGACACTTGGCTGAGTCCGTGTTCTTTTCCAGGGGCACCGGATGCACTCCGGCAACTGCCCCCCGGGAGGTCAGAACGAGAACCAACAGCATGACCAGTTGGACCACCCGTCGGTCCGAGAAGGAACAGTGGGCGCCGGTCTGACCGCCCGCTTTCTCGATCTGGGGAAATTGCCTCACCTGATCCTCCATAAGTTGGCTGTGCACGATGGTCGCCGCCCCATCGTGCGCTGTGGAGATTTTCAACTGCCACGTAAGTCCCTGCGATGCAGTACTTTGTTTACTTTGGCGGGCATTGTTGCAAAATGCATCGACGGTGGCAACACTGAAAGATGGGCCTTCTCCCACACTCGAATCGGTGAAAAGACCCAAGACGGTGCCAAACCAGGTGGTTCCGAGCGGCCACTCGGAGAGAACATGCCCGCGCCGGAGCCGTTCCGGCCGCAAGACCGGTTCGAGCGAATTGGCTATGTCACCACCGCTTGTGAGGGCATCACGAATCGGCCCGGCACCACCGGGTGCCGCAAGGCCGAAAATGGTGCCTTCCGCACGTCACCAATGGTGGTGATAGCAGTCACCGGGGCCGAGTGATGTGTGAAATCCCGATTCTCCACCGGGAGGGGTGAGCCATTTGGCTCAAAACGGCCGCAGAATCGAACCGTCAAATTCTCCTAACTCTATGGAACAAAGGCATCTAGAAAGGATCCGCTCTCTGGCGTCGAACGTGCATTTCCGGAGGCGATGAGGAAGGCTATGGCCCTTGATATCCGCAACGCGACCCGCAAAGCCTGGCAGACCGCTGCCGCCATCAAGACCGGCGTGGTGCTCCTGATTCTGGTGGTGATTTTCGCCGTCGTCGGGACGGTCATCCTGCAGCGGCCTGTCACCGAACCTGACGAGATGCAGCGCGCCTATTCTCCCCAGGCTCTGCGCATTCTGGACACCGTAGGCCTGACTGATGTGTTCCATTCCTGGTGGTTCGTCACCCTGATGTTGCTTGTAAGCCTGAGCATCATCGCCGCATCCATCGAGAGGTTCCCGAATGCGTGGCGCTACTACGCACGGCCTTACAAGTATCCAGATGAGAGCTTTCGCCGTGCGCTTCACCCCCAAAAGGGAATCAGTATTCCCGACGAAGAAAGCGGATTGGTTGCGGCGGAGCGAGCGCTGCATGCAATGGGCTTCAAGCCGGAGCGAGTAGTCCGGGAAGATCACTTTGGCATTTTTGCCGAACGGAATCGGATATCCGAGATGGCTGTCTTCATCGTCCACGCCAGCCTGCTGCTCATCTTTTTCGGCGGGATCATCGACGGCCTCTACGGATGGCGTGGCACCCTGAATCTCAACGAAGGCGAAACTTCGAACCTCGTCGAACTCCGCGACGGCAAGACGAAAGCCCTCCCCTTTGCCATCCGCTGTGATTCGGCCGGCCAGGAAAACTATGAGAACGGTATGCCGAAGAAATGGTGGTCAAAGCTGGTGGTCGTGAAGGACGGCCAAGACCTGCAGAAGAAGGAAATCGTCGTGAATGATCCGCTGGTGTTTGGCGGGATCCGTTTCTATCAGTCCAGCTTTGGGTCAAATGGAAAAGCGGAACGACTGGCGCTCGAGGCGACGTCCACAGTCACCGGAGAAAAGAAGCAAGTCAGCTTTGCGCCAAATGAAACTGCGGCGTTGGATGCCAATACGGCTGTGCTCTTCGCCGAGTTCATCCCTGACTTTGCTCTTCGTGACGGTCAGGTTTACAGGCGTTCAAACCAGCTGGGAAGCCCTGCGGCACGTCTGGTGGTAACCACAAAACAAGGAAAGAGCTTCAACGTCTGGCTGCCGCCGATGGAAGGCGCCGGCGACAACGCAAACTCCCCCTATCAATTCGAGGCAACCGGCTTGAAGCTCGGCCATTTCACCGGTCTGCAGGTATCCCAAGAACCGGGACAGTGGGGAGTCTGGGGTGGTGTCGTGCTGATGGGCATTGGTCTGGCGTTCGTGTTCTACATCGTACACATGCGCTTCTGGGCGGTTCCGGTGCGCGACGCCAAAACCGGCAAATATTCGCTTTGGATCGGCGGTGCCGCGAATCGCAACCGCGACGCCTTCGAGCAGCGATTCAACGATCTCGTAGCCGAAATTGAAAAAGAATTGAAATCTGTCGGCAAGCCCGCTCCCAGCGAGCAAGCCGCAACTGTCGCCGGACGCTAATCCGGCCTGTGGGGGACTGAACATGGGACGAGCAAAGGCAGAACAGCAGCAAACAACCGGCATGACGCTGATCGTGCTGGTGGGAATGAGCATTGCGTTTCTGCTGGTGATGGCGTTGTTGAACGTCGCGAAGACAGGTAGCGTCCTCAGCGAGGAGAACCTGCTCTACGCAGCACTGATCTTTTACGCAGGTGCCGGCGCGTTGTATCTCGGATTTGGCGTAACCGGCACTGAGTCGTACGTGAAGTTCGCTTCGTTGGCAACCTGGGTCGGACTGATCGCGAACACGGCGGCCGTCGCCCACCGCTGGTATGAAGCTGGGCATCCGCCGTTCGCCAGCGTGTACGAGATGCTGCTGAGCTTCGTGTGGACATTGGCGGTCCTCACGCTCCTCGCCGAGAAGAAATACGGAGTCAGGGTCATTGGCACCGTCACCATGCCGGTGGCGATCGTCGGCGTTGTCCTGATGCAGTTGCTGCGCAGTGACGTGCATCCGCTGGTGCCAGCGCTGCAATCCACATGGCTGCATGTCCACGTGACGTTGGCCATGTTGGCGTACGCGGCTTGCGCCTTGAGTTTCGCGCTGGCCATGATGTTTCTGATCCAGGACAGGATGAGGACGGAAACTTTTCTCGCCGTGACCAGTGCCTGCACGTCGGTCATTTATGCGGGAATTGTCTTCACGCGTTTCGAGAAGTGGGGCGGGTTGAACCTGGCAGCATGGAATGCCGAAGAAAAATCGGAAATCTTTCTCTCCAAGGGTGTGCGGCTATTCGTAACGGTGCCCGACCTGGGTTGGCTAATGGTTCTGGCGATGCTGGTAGTCATTTCGCCCCTCGTATTTTACGGCCTCGCGCGGTTGAAAGAGGATGACAATTTCCTGGCGATCGCCAATCGTGCAGTATTCGTCAGCATTCTGCTCCAGGTGATGGCGCTCGTGATGTTCCTGATTCGTGCCCGCAACGGAAGCTATCCGTCGCTCGATGCCGACCGCACGTTCCAGACCAGCCTGGCGGCAAGTCCCTTCATTCTGTCCGGGCTCGTAGGCGGAGTCTTCATTTCACTTTTGTACCTGTTGCTGTTGTGGCGCCGGCCGGATCTCGAGCGGCTGCTGCCGAGTGCCGACAACCTGGATCGGATCACGTATAAGACCATCAGTATCGCCTTCCCCCTGCTCACCCTGATGATCGCCGCTGGCGCGTACTGGGCCAACCAGACATGGGGCTCATACTGGCAATGGGACCCGAAGGAAACGTGGGCGGCAATCACCTGGCTTGTCTACGCGTTGTACCTTCACATGCGCGTCACGCGCGGTATGCGCGGGCGCGTCGCGGCATACTTCGCGATCAGCGGCTTTGCCGTCGTGATGTTCACGTTCTTCGGCGTCACCTATCTCCTGCCGGGATTGCATGCCTATGCCTGAGATCAATCAACCAATGGCCGCCGGCCCACGACCGAAATCGGAGGGCATGGGAAAATCGGCCCGCATGCGGGTCAACTGGCAGTTGAAGACTATCTGGCCAGTAGCAGTGGTGCTGCTGATCGGCATGCTGCTCTTCCTGCTTTCTACTTTGTCTCTGCGCGACCCCGATCGGCACCGCGTGCTGGTCATCGCCGGGGCCGGCGCTGTGGCCATTTGTGGGGTGATCATCGTCGTGCTCGCCTCAACGATTCAGCAGCCGATGGTCGAATTGCAGGAGCAGATCGAACGCGTCGGTGACGGTGATCTGACGGCTTCCGTGAGCTTCGCGAAGCGCAATGACGAGATGGGCGATCTCGGACGCAATTTCAACCGCATGGTTCGCCTGCTGCGCGAGAGCCGCGATGAAATCGAACATTTGCACCGCACGCAGATGTCCCGCGCCGAGCACCTGGCGACACTCGGCGAGTTAGCCACGGGCCTCGCTCACGAGATCCGTAACCCTCTGGCCGGAATCGCGGGGGTCATCGAGATCGTTTCTCGCGATCTGCCGGCCTCGAGCCCCGCCAAGTCCGTCGTCAAAGACGTCCGTCAGGAAATTGCCCAGATCAACCGCATTCTCACAGACCTGCTGGAAACAGCGCGGCCACGCGCCCCCGAGATTCGTTCCAGCGATCTCAACACGACGATTGAGCATGCCGTCATGCTGGCTCGCCAGCAGGTAATCTCGAAGCCGATCCGCATCGACTTTCTTCCGGCTTCGGATTTGCCGGAGGTCGAACACGACAGCGATCAGATCCATCAGGTATTGCTGAACCTTCTGCTGAATTCCGTACAAGCGATCGAGGGCTCCGGACTCGTCAAGGTGGAGATCTCTGAAGTCGACGAGATGGCTTGCGTGACCGTATCCGATACCGGCCGCGGGATTCCCTTTGAGCACCTGCCCAACATCTTCCGGCCGTTCTTCACGACCAAAGGCAACGGAACCGGATTGGGCCTGTCATTGGCGCGACGGATCGTAGAAGAGCACCACGGCAAGATTGAAGTCACCAGCAGTTCTGGCAAAGGGACGACATTTACCGTCACCCTTCCGGTGCATCAGCCGGTGGCAGTTGCGTCCTAGCCCTGCTATTGTCAATTGCGGCGTTCTTCCCGTAGTCTGCCCGGCATGGGAAATCACCGCCGTTCACTTCGCTGCGTAGTAACTCTGCTGTCACTTTGCCTCAGCGTTGCAGCCTGGGGGCAATCCCAGGCTTCTTTCGCGCTCGAGCAAGTGATGGGTTCTCCTTTCCCGACGAATCTGGTCGCGGCTCCGCAGGCCGGGCGAATCGCCTGGTTGTTCTCCGCCAAGGGCGAGCACAACGTCTGGATCGCAGAGGCCCCGAATTTCGAGGCGCGCCAGGTTACGCACTACCAGGGCGACGACGGCTTGCCCCTAGCAGCATTGAAGCTGTCGCCGGATGGCAAGACTGTGGTGTACGCACGAGGGACGGAATCGAACGCCGCCGGTGAGACTGCCGATCCCACCAGCGGCATCGAGAAACGGAGTCAGCAGGTTTGGGCCGTCGATGTCGACAAAGGCGAGCCTCGTCTGCTGGGGGACATGGGGTGCGAAGAAGAAGGATGTGAAGATATCCAGATTTCTCCCGGCGGCGAATTCGCGGTCTGGGCGGCGAAAAAGCAGCTGTGGATTGCTCCCCTCTCCGGCAAAGAAAAGGCCAAAGGTCTTACCTTCTCGCGCGGCAACAATCAGCAGCCCAGGTGGTCGCCGGACGGCAAGAAGATCGCCTTCATCAGCGACCGTAGCGATCACAGCTTTGTGGCGATCTATGAATTCGGCAAGAGCGAACTGCACTACATTTCCCCAAGCGCCGATCGCGATCTCTCGCCACGCTGGTCGCCTGACGGAACGCAGGTCGCCTTCATCAGGCTGGCCGGGAAGCAGATGAAGCTTCCGTTGATTCCACTAACACCTCTGCCGTGGTCGATCTGGGTCTACGACGTCGCGAAGGACTCGGCCCAGGAAGTCTGGAAAAGTGGTACCGCACTCGACGACTCGCTCCCTCTTTTGACGTCCGACGTCTCTTTTCACTTTGCGGGTAAGAATCGGATCGTGTTCGCCTCCGAGCAGGACGGCTGGAACCACCTCTACTCGGTGGCAACGACTGGCGGTCCTGCGGCGCTGCTCACACCCGGAGAATTTGAGACGGAAGACGTCACCTTGAGCGCCGACAAGAGCGCCGTCATCTATTCTTCAAACCAGGATGACATCGACCGCCGTCACCTCTGGAAAGTGAGTGTGGACGATGGAACACCAGTCCCCGTCACGAGGGGTGAGACGATGGAGTGGTCGCCCCTGGAGGTCGCGGGAAAGGTCGTCTGCTTTGGGTCCACCGCGACTTCACCGGCGATGCCGTACCTAGTGACGGCGTCAGGCCGGGACATGATCGCAAAGAGCGCGCTGCCCGCGGATTTCCCATCAGCGCAACTCGTCAAGCCGAAACAGGTGATCTTCAAAGCGGAAGATGGCTGGGAGATTCATGGACAGCTGTTCGAGCCCCCGGTGGAAGGACATGCGTCGCGCGGGTCCGCCCGCCGGCCGGCGCTGATCTTCATTCACGGCGGTTCGATCCGCCAGATGATGCTGGGCTTCCACTACATGGACTACTACCACAACGCCTATGCCATGAATCAGTACCTGGCTAGCCGCGGGTACGTCGTGCTCGCCGTGAACTATCGAACCGGAATCATGTATGGCCGGCATTTCCGCGAACCGGCCGATGGCGGCCCTCGCGGCGGCGCGGAGTACAAGGACATCGTTGCCGCCGGACGCTACCTGCAGACGCAACCCAATGTTGACGCGAAGAGAATTGGCCTGTGGGGCGGTTCGTACGGCGGCTATCTGACCGCGATGGGCCTGGCGCACGATTCCGCCTTGTTCGCAGCGGGAGTTGATTTTCACGGCGTACACGACTGGTCAGCCTTCGAAGAGGAATTCGCGAAAGATGCTCCCGATCGCGAGGCCGCGATGAAGCTTGCGTTCCGATCCTCGCCCAACGCCGCGATCGCCGGCTGGAAATCGCCTGTGCTGCTGATTCATGGCGACGACGACCGGAACGTCGATTTCTCGCAGACGGTTGACCTCCTGCAGCGCCTGCGGGCGCAGGGAGTTCACGTGGAGGAATTGATCTATCCCGACGAGATTCACGATTTTCTGCTGTGGAAAAGCTGGATCAGGGCATATCGGGCAACGGAGGAGTTTTTTGGGAAGCGGCTGTAGCGGAGGATCCGTCATCCCAGACAGGACCGGCCTGGCGCGTCCCTAAAAGGAATTTTGAATGGCGTTCATAAGGGAAACGGCATGCCAAAAACCGGTTGAGATGCGACAATAGAACTTCCTCGTGATGACCACCGCTGCGATATCTCCTATCACACCGGAATTGATCCGGGAGCACGGCCTCACGCCGGATGAATACGAGAAAATCAAAGAGCTGCTGGGCGGACGCGAGCCGACCCTGACCGAACTCGGCATCTTCAGCGTGATGTGGAGCGAGCACTGCTCCTATAAATCGTCACGCGTCCATTTGAAGCGCCTTCCGACTCGCAGCAAGCTCGTCCTCCAGGGGCCAGGAGAAAACGCCGGCATCATTGACATCGGCGGCGGCTGGGCTTGCGCCTTCAAGATCGAGTCGCACAATCACCCGTCGTTTATCGAGCCGTTTCAAGGCGCGGCCACCGGTGTCGGGGGGATTCTGCGCGATATTTTCACCATGGGTGCGCGGCCCGTGGCGGTGATGGATTCGCTTCGGTTTGGGCCGATCAAGGCCGATGAGGCCGTATCCACCTCCGAACTGCACAAGAATCACTCCGTGCTGGAAGGTGTGGTTTCAGGGATTGCGTCGTACGGCAACTGCTTTGGCGTTCCGAATCTCGGTGGCGAAGTAAAGTTCGAGCCATGCTATTCGGGAAACCCCCTGGTGAATGCGTTCGCGCTGGGCCTGGTGCGCAAGGATCAGATTTTCTACGCGCGCGCGGCAGGTGAAGGAAATCCGGTCATCTATGTGGGCGCCAAAACCGGTCGCGACGGCATCCACGGCGCAACCATGGCGAGCGAAGAGTTCAGCGAAGGCTCAGAGGCGAAGCGGCCGAACGTGCAGGTCGGCGATCCATTCTTAGAGAAACTCCTGCTTGAGGCATGTCTCGAAGCAATGCTGACGGGAGCGATCGTTGGCATCCAGGACATGGGCGCAGCCGGCTTGACCTGCTCGACATGCGAGATGGGTGCGCGCGGCGGAACGGGAATCGAGATTGAACTGGACCGCGTTCCGCAACGCGAGACGGGCATGACTCCGTACGAGATCATGCTCAGCGAGTCGCAGGAGCGCATGTTGCTTGTGGCGCAGAAAGGCCGCGAGGATGAAGTCTTCCGCGTCTTCCAGAAGTGGGGTTTGGACGCGGTCGAAGTGGGCCGCGTCACCAGTGACGCGAAGATGCGCGTGCTGGAACATGGACAAGTCGTAGCAGAGATTCCGAATGCGGCGTTGACAGACAACGCGCCCCTGTACAAGCGGCCCCTGGCGCGCTGGGAGCCTCCGGTGGAGCGGGAGATGCCCGAGCACATTCGCGTGACCGTCGGTGGTGACATGACGGTGAGGCTGAAGCGCATGCTGGCGAGTCCGAACATCTGCTCGAAGCGCTGGGTATGGCAGCAATACGACCACATGGTGCAGACGAACACGGTCGAGGCGCCGGGTGCGGGCGATGCCGGCGTGATCCGCATCAAGGGATCGAAACGCGGCCTGGCGATGTCGCTCGACGGCAACGGACGCTGGTGCTACCTCGACCCGCGGCTGGGAGCAATGCACGCGGTTGCCGAAGCGGCGCGCAAGGTGGCTTGTGCGGGAGCCACCCCCGTCGGAGCGACGAACTGCCTGAACTTCGGCAATCCGGAGAAGGCACACATCATGTGGCAGTTCTCGCAGGTCATCGATGGCATGACCAAGGCTTGCGAAGAACTTGAAATCCCGATCACCGGCGGCAATGTCAGCTTCTACAACGAGACGCTGGGCGAGGGAATTTATCCGACGCCGGTGCTGGGCGTGGTCGGGATTTTGCAGGACGTCCACGCAACATCGAAAATGCATTTCGCCGCACCGGGGAGAAGGATTGTCCTGTTGCGCGCGGACGAGCCAGGCGACGCCGTAGATGCGGAATCGGAATTTGGTTCTTCCGAGTACGCGAAGGAAATTCTGGGCGCGGTCTGGGGTTATCCGCCGGAACTGGATCTTGAGAAAGAAGCGACTCTGCAGCGGGCGCTGGTTGCGCTGATTCAGCAGGGACTGGCTGAGTCAGTCCATGACTGCGCGGATGGGGGCCTGGCCGTGGCGCTGGCCGAATGCGCGTTCCCGAAGGGTGTTGGTGCGAGGGTGAGCCTGTCCGTTCAGGATCTTCCAGCGGAATTTGTGCTCTTCGGTGAAGACGCCAGCCGGGTGCTGGTTTCGTGCGACCCCGCGAAGCTCGCGCGAATCCAAGAACTGGCGAGCGAATATGGGCTCTTCGCGGACGTAATCGGTGAAACCGGCGGGGACCGAATTGAAATTCAAGTTGACGGCGAGACGGCCGTTTCCGCGGCGGTTCGCGAATTGGGTGAAGCATATGAGGGCGCGCTGGAAAGGGCGCTGCGTGCGGAGTCAGGCGTAGCAGCCGCAGGTTAGGTTCTGTACCAGGGGTGAGGAGGAAGTATGGAATTTCTCGAGGAGGCGATCGCTAAACTATCCGCGACTCCCCAACTGCTGGAGGACGCAATTCGCGGGCTTTCGGAGAAACAACTCTCGCACAAGCCGTCGGAGTTCTTTTCGATCCGGGAGACGGTGCTTCACCTGCGCGATATCGAAGTGTACGGATACGAGAAGCGGTTGCGACTCATGCTGACGGAAGACTATCCCGTGCTGGCAGACATCGACGGCGCGAAGCTGGCGATTGAGCGGGACTACAACCTGCAACCGGTGCAGCCTGCGCTCGACGACATGAAGCGTTCGCGCGCGACCAGTGTGCAGAGGTTGAAGGGGACGCCGCCTCGTGATCTCGAGCGGAGAGCCGAGATGCAGGGCTTCGGACCGATTGACGTGCGGCGATTGCTCGAATTCTGGATGGAACACGATCGCGGTCACCTTGCCGATCTCGCGGAAATGCGGCGCGCGATTGAGGCGAACGCGGGACCGAATCTCGCGCCGCACCAGGCAGCGTGATTGTTGCGCAGGCACGATCTGGGATGTGCTGGAAGCTACAGACAAAGAACCAAGGGCCAAATGCTACCTTTCGACAAGTTCCGTGAAGAATGCGGCGTGGTCGCCATTCACGCCCATCCTGAAGCAGAAAAGCTCGCCTACCTCGGCCTGCACGCGCTCCAGCATCGCGGACAGGAATCGGCCGGCATCGTCAGTTCCGACGGCGAGCGCCTGCGCTCTCACCGTTCGATGGGCTTGGTTGCTGACATTTTTACGGAAGACGTCCTGAGTTCGCTGCGCGGCATCCTTGCCATCGGCCACACGCGCTATTCGACAGCTGGCGATTCGGCGCTGCTCAACGCACAGCCCATCATGGTGCAGTCGAACAAGGGCGCCATTGCCATCGCTCACAATGGCAACCTGGTGAATGCCCAGGCGATCCGAAGCAGGCTGGAAGGCCAAGGGTCCATCTTCCAAACGAACAGTGACACCGAGGTTCTGGTACATCTGATCGCTCTGTCTCGCGAGCAGACGCTGCCCGACGCGATTGCCGACTCGTTGCGCCGCGTCGAAGGTGCGTTCTCGCTGGTGATGATCAGCCGTGACCGGATTTTTGCCGCTCGCGACCCCCGGGGTTTCCGGCCCCTGGCGATGGGACGCATTCCAGCGTCGACCGGGGAAAAGAAAGACACGATTGTCTTTGCCTCGGAGACGTGCGCATTCGACCTGCTCGGTGCAACCTACGAGCGCGACGTGAAGCCCGGCGAGCTGGTGATTGTCGGCCCTGAAGGTGTCAGTTCACGCTTCTACGCGCCCTCGCCGGCTCAGTCGAGCTGCGTGTTCGAGCACGTCTATTTTTCTCGGCCCGATAGTCTGGTATTCGGACGTTCTGTCGACTACAGCCGCGATCTCATGGGCCGCCAGCTCGCGCGCGAAGCTCCCGTCGATGCGGACATCGTTGTGCCCGTGCCTGACTCGGGCAACACCGCTGCCATCGGATACTCGTCGGAAAGCGGCATTCCCTTCCGGCTCGGCCTGATCCGGAATCACTACGTGGGCCGGACCTTCATTGAACCGCGCCAATCTGTCCGCGACTTCGGCGTGAAGCTCAAGCTCAACCCAGTGCGCAGCCTGCTGCAGGGTAACCGCGTGATTCTGATCGACGACTCCATTGTGCGCGGAACGACAAGCAAGAAGATCGTTCGCATGATTCGGCAGGCGGGAGCGACCGAGGTCCACATGCGGATCTCGTGCCCGCCGACGATCTCGCCGTGCTTCTACGGAGTGGACACGCCGACAAAGAAGCAGCTCATCGCTGCCAACAAGAGTGTCGACGAAATTCGCGAGTATATCGGGGCTGATACGCTCGCTTACCTGTCGATCGACGGGCTGAAGAAGGCCTGCGGCGAAGGCGAGACGGCAACCTACTGTTCCGCCTGCTACACCGGAAACTATCCCACAAATCTGGTTGACGTCGACGAGATCCTGCCCGCGCAGACCTCGAAGTAGGGCGACCCGGTAGTCCAGCCGAGCCTTTATGCCGCGAGCCCGCTGCTGTTCTCAGTGCTCTTAGAAATGCACGCTGAAGCTGCCGCTCACGCGGCGGCTGGTCATGAGATAGAACTGTTCCGGTCCCAATTCGCTCTCGGACACCGGATCCCGCCGGTCCCCGACATTTCTGGCATCAACGCGAAGCTCCCATCGCGGCGTACGATATCCGGCGCTGAGATCTACGGTGGCAAACCCGTCCACCAGGTCGTCGGGCGCATTGGCCCGGTCCAGGAATCGGCTGCCCGTGTAGTTCATGGACACACCACCGAGAAATCCACGGCTGGGAGCACGGAACAAGCTGACCGCGACCAGGTTACGTGCTGACATCTCCAACCGCTTGCCGTTGAAGCTGACAATGCCGTCGGGCGTCTCTTCGGCGAAATTAGTGAATCGGGCATCGTGGAAGCTGTAGTTGGCACGCGCAATGAAGTCGTGTGGAAAGAAGAACGAAACGCCGGTTTCAAATCCCTTGAACTGCTCTTCGCCAGCATTGCTCAGCCCCGGCAGACCGCCAACGTCCACAGGGATCACGAGATTCGAGAACTTCATGAAGAAGCCGGAGGCTTCCCATTCCATGCGCCGGTCCCAAAACCGCCCTTTGAGTCCACCTTGTACGCTGCGCGAAGTTTCCGGCTTCAGGATCGTACCTTCGTCGCCGCCTTCCGCATCGCTTTCCCCGATGCCAAAATCAATCGCTGCGGGTTTGAACGTGTCGCGGTAGTTGACGTACAGATTCAGAACATCCTGACCGCGCTGCCACGCAGTCACTGTCGCACCTACATTCGCTCCCACACGCACATCGGTTCGGTGATCGCTGGTTGACGTGCCTTCGCCCGGATCCGCATCTTCCCGGCTTTCGTGGGTCACATTCAAACGAATGCCGGCATCGAGGCGCAGTCGTTCCATTGGGTGCCACTCAACCGAAGCGTAAGGCCCGAAGAAATCGCGGTGGTCGTGAATGGTCACATCGAGGGGCGAGGGTTTGTCCGCGACAACCGCTTCGGAACCGTCGATCGGAACTTCGTAATCAAAGTCGGCTCCCTGGGCGTTGCCCGTCCCGTGCAGGTAATCCGCGCCAGCCAAAAAGGTCACCGAGTGGGGAAACTTCCAGGAAAAGTGGGAATCGATATAGACGTCCGTCAGATGGATCTTCTCTTTTACTCCATGGGCTTCGCCCTCGTCGCTGACATCCGGGTCGAAGGTCTCCAGAAAGCCGCGAAAAATGTCCTGCCGGCTGTGCGATACGGAGGCAGTCGTAGACCAAAGTGAACTGCCCACGTGACGGTCGAATCCCATCATTCCGGTGAAGCGATGATCGTCAAGAAAGGCTCCGGCAGGATTGTGATTGGCATCGATGGGAATCTCGGCGACGAATTGATCGGCGGCGAGTCGCTTGACCGCATCTCCGCCCTCATCATCTTCAGGCTCCCGCGGTCGCGGACTCGCGGGACTCTGATCGAGCCAATTGATGTCTACGTTGAACCAGGTACGCTCGTCGTTCACGGGCTTGCTGCCAGCCCGCCACAGCCCGTGCCCGCGGCGGTAGTCCGTGCGGTCATCGGAAAAACCCTGGCGTTCGCCGTCAACCGTTAAGCGCGAACTCCAATTCCCGCCCAGCGGGATCGGCGTGGAGAACAAACCGCCTCCGCTGGCGTAATTCCCGCCCTGCAGAGTAAGCGTTCTCCCTCCTTCCCGGGAATCTTTGTGGACTACGTGAATCGCCCCCACGAACGAAGTCGCCCCATATGTCACAGGCGCCGGGCCGCGCAGGATTTCGATGCGCTCAACATCATTCAAGTCGAGAGTCGTCAGCGCCGGATTAAATGACCCGCCCCACGGAACCCCATCGACCAGAAGGAGAAAGGCGTCAAATTCTTTGAGTCCCCAGAAGTCCGGGACGGAGCTGGCAGGTCCGGCATCGCCGCCCGGGGCAATCTCGACTCCAATGGCGGGTGATAACGCGGTCCGCAAGTCTGTTGCGCCGCGCGCACGAAGTTCGTCGCCCGAGAGAACCTCTATCGGCGCGGGCACCTGTTCCGGCTCTTCCGGAAGGCGCGTTGCTGTAACCTCGACCCGCTGCTGTACGGGGGGTATGGATTGAGGTTTCGGCGGTGGAGGAGCTGGTTGTTGGCCGGAAAGATATGGAAGTCCCAATAGAAAAACGAGCGCTGCCCCCACTTTTTTCATGCGAGGCAGCTTACCGGGCGGGCGAATAGTACTACCAGCAGTAGTATTCAGCCCAGATCACAGTGTCTCCCCGAACACTCTTGTCTTAACGGACAAGCCACTCGCTTATGGCATGCGTGACGGTCAGCGCCGGGCCATACGAGGCGATCGCGGCCAGTAAGGCGGCGCAGGCGAGCGGAACGATGTAACTCGAAAAAACCGTGCTGCGGCAGGCTCGACCTTCCTCCCATGCGAGCAGTCGCTCCACACGGAGTGTCAACGAACTGTTGCCGCTCACCAGAGCCATGGTGAAGGCAGGAGCAAGACGCGCAGGAAGGATCCGCGACAGTTTGATGAGCGCGGCGGCAAGATCCAGGGCCTCACGGACGCTTGTAACTGCCTGGTCATCAGCGGCTAGTTCCGCCGCATCCTGCCAGGCAGCCTCTAACGGCCCCATCCCCGGAAAGGGTGAGCAATGGAACACGAGTTTTTTCAGATTATCGCGCGACCGCATGTGCGCGATTTCGTGTTGCACCGCGACATGTAGTTCATCAGTCGTCAACCGGTCAACGGTCGCGTCGGAGACGACGATGCTCGGCGAACAGACCCCTACCAGCGTGAGCGGCGGCGCGTGCTGGTGTGTCCGAAACAGGGGTGCGGGAACGCTGGCATCCAGCGCATCCGCACCTGCCAGCCAGCCCGTCACGATGCGAGCACTTTTCTTGTGAGCCACCACGACTCGGAAGAGGCCCAACCCCATCAGGAAGAGGCACCCAAACCCGAGCGCCAGCGGGACGGCAATGTCTTCATCAATCGATCGGGGCTCCAGCCGCACATACGCGGGTACCACAAGCGCGAGCGTCACCGCTGCGGAAGCAACCAAGGGAGCAATGCGCATCCAAAAGAGAAACTCGGCGCGGCGCTCGCCCGGGCGGAGAAGCATCAGGTATCGCCACGTACAGAGCACGAGCAACGACAAAAGGCTGTACAGGAGCGCAAAGAACGCCAGTGAGACGGCGATGCCCCGTAGCATAAACACTGTTATTCTCCCTCTGTCTTTTTCAGTTCCTGACGTTTGCGTTCCACCAGCATCTGCAGTTCATCAAGCAACTGGATATCATGCTCACTGACTGCCTCCACCAGGTAGGAGAGCGGCAGGGCCGACGTCTCCGCCGATCCCAGCAGCTGACGAATTCCCTCCACCGCCGCCACTCGCCGCAGGTCGTCCGGGGACTGGCGCGGCGTGTAGCGGAACGCGCGGCCTTCGGCTACACGGTCGAGCAACCGCTTTTTGTACAGTCGATCCAGAGTGGTCATGACGGTCGTGTATGCCTGCGTAATCTTGCCGTCATCGATCAATTCACGCACCGTTGCATTGCCCCGAGCCCACAAAGCCTGAAGCAGTTGACGCTCCAGCGGTCCCAGTTGCGTGCTGGACGTGAACCCGAAGAATGAGGAGAACCTGGACAAAGTCGACTCCCGGAGTTTGTGCATTATCGCAAATACCGCGACGCTGGTCTATGGCCTCGGCTCATGTATGCATAGGTTTTCGCGCTCGCACGACACGTGGAATCCCTTGCAGATCGTCTGCAATCTTCACGCTGGCCCAGCAGGAGAGTAGCGGTAGGATTCGGTCTGCAATCGTTCCGCTGATCTCGAAGACGAGCCAGCCTCCGGCGCGAAGGGCCGCGTGGGCCTGGGGGATGAGGCGCTGAATGACTTCGAGACCGGTTGGCCCGGCAAAAACCGCGGTTCTCGGCTCGAACTTCCGGACTTCAAGCTGGACCTGTTCTTCCTCGGTCTCACCCACGTAGGGCGGATTGGAAATAATGAAATCGAAAGCATTCTGGGGCAGGCCAGCGAGCAAATCGGTTTCGTGAAACTGGATTCGCGCGGCCAGTTCATGACGCGCCGCATTGGCGCGCGCAACTTCGAGCGCCGCAGGGGAGATGTCAGTGGCGTGAATCTCGGCGTTGGATAGTTCCTTTGCCAGAGCCAGCGCAATCGCGCCGGTACCGGTGCCGACGTCGACGACGCGCAGGCCGTGGAGCGGCGCGCACCCATTTTCGTGCGCAAGTTCCAGTACAGCTTCAATCACATGCTCCGTCTCCGGTCGCGGAATCAGCACGGCCGGCGAGACGATCAGATCCAGTCCCCAGAATTCCTGATGTCCAGTGATGTACTGCGCCGGAACGCCGGTGGCGCGGCGGGCCAGAGCTTCGGCATAGCGAGTTTCTTCATCGGCGTTCAGTTCGCGTTCCGGGTGGGCGAACAGATAGGCACGGTCGCAATCGAGGATGAAACGGAGCAAAAGCTCGGCATTCATCCGCGGAGACGGCACGCCTTCCGCGGTGAATCGTTCGATGGCGGCGTTCAGGGTGGGGCGAAGCTGCACGGACCTATTTCAGCACACCGGGCGATTGTTGACGCGCTCTAGTGGCTCATGTTGCGCGATCAATAGTTTTTTCTTCTGCAATTCGACTTCTGCAATCTGCAAGCGTCTTATCCGACCGCCGCTGTCTCCTGCTTCAGTTTCTCAGCCTGAAAATGCGTGACCAGAGCATCGATGAGTGGCTGGAGCTTGCCGTCCATCACCTGCTCAAGCTGGTGGAGAGTGAATCCGATGCGGTGGTCGGTGACGCGGTTCTGCGGAAAGTTGTAGGTGCGGATCTTCTCCGAGCGGTCGCCCGAGCCGACCATCTGCTTGCGTTCTTTCGCCAGTGCTTCCTGCTGCTTCTGCATTTCGACTTCGTAGAGGCGGGAACGCAGTACGCGCATGGCTTTTTCGCGGTTCTTGATCTGCGATTTTTCGTCCTGGCAACTGACCACGGTGTTGGTCGGAATGTGCGTGATGCGTACCGCCGAGTAGGTTGTATTCACCGACTGCCCGCCGGGTCCAGAAGAACAGAACGTGTCGATACGCAGGTCTTTGGCTTCGATCTTGATGTCAACGTCTTCGGCCTCAGGCAAAACAGCAACCGTGATCGCTGAGGTATGTACGCGCCCCTGCTGCTCGGTCTCGGGAACCCGCTGCACGCGATGCACGCCGCTTTCGTACTTGAGCCGTGAAAACACCTTGTCGCCTTCGATAAGCGCGATGACTTCTTTCAGGCCGCCGACGCCTGATTCCGAAGTTGATAGCACTTCGACCTTCCACTTCTGTGTTTCGGCATAGCGGTTGTACATGCGGAAGACTTCGGCAGCGAAGAGCGTGGCCTCATCACCACCTGTTCCGGCGCGGATTTCGAGGATGACGTTCTTTTCGTCGTTGGGATCTTTGGGCAGCAGCAGGACTTTCAGCTCTTCTTCGACCCCGCCCACCCGGCCTTCAAGCTTCGTGAGTTCCTCTTCGGCGTAAGCCCGCATGTCGGCATCGGTCTCATCGGCTAATACGGCCTTGCTCTCCGCGATGCCGCGTTTCAGGTCCTTGTATTCGCGGTACTTTTCGACAATGGGCGTGATCTCGCTGTGCGCCTTGGCAGTCTTCTGGTATTTCGCCGAGTCGTTGATGGTCTCCGGCGACGCGAGGGCGTTCGTTAGCTCCTCGTAGCGTTGTTCGATTTGGTCGAGGCGTTCAAACATTGTCGCTGTTCGTCATTCGCTATTCGCTGTTCGCAACAACCCTTCAGGCCGCTCGAGATCCGCGAACAGTTTGGATCAAGCCGTTAAGGCCACGTCCGAGAGCATCAGTGTCGCTCGTAAGCGTGGCCACCTGCTCTTTGGTGAGGTACTGCAAACCGCCAGCAATCACTACCTGAGTTTGCAGCTCCAAGAGAGAGCCGCGCGCATGGAACAGAAACCGGCTGAAGTCACCATCTGAGCTGTGGCCCTTTCCCTCCGCTATATTACTTGAAACAGAAACCGCAGCACGTCGCATCTGCGAGGTCAATCCATACAATTCGTGCTTGGAGAACCCCGCCGTAGTCCGATAAATTGTAAGTGCCAACTCAACTGCTTCTTGCCATATTCGAAGGTCTCGATACGAGGAATTCTTCGGCATAGTTCACCTCGCCGCCAGCTTACGGGCAAACTGAAAGATCAACAGCGACACGTGAACATCCAATTTGTGATGATTCCGGATTGGGGCAGCTAGGTCACAGTTAGCGAACAGCGAACGACGATCAGCGAACAGCAGCTATGCAATCACCAATTCCCCGCCCCGCTGCTTCTCCAGTGCCATCGCCTCATCAAGGGCAACGATGGCGCACTCGACCTGGCTATCGTCCGGCGGTTGTGTTGTGATGCGTTGCAGCCACAGGCCCGGCGCGGTCATCAGCGCGAATAGTGAGCCACGGTGCTTGGCGGCAAAACGGATGATCTCGTAGGAAACGCCCGCGATGACCGGCAGCAACGCGATGCGAATCCCGAAGCGCGCCCAGAATGTCTGCACTGGAATCGCCATGTAGACGATCATCGAGATGATCATCACCGTCATCAGGAAACTCGTGCCGCAGCGCGGATGATACGTTGTGTACTTCTGCACCGCGCTCGTGCTCAGCGGGTCGCCGTTCTCAAACGCGAACACCGTCTTGTGCTCGGCGCCGTGATACTGGTACACCCGCCGGATGTCCTTCCACAGCGAAACGCCCCAGACGAAGAGCAGGAACAAGCCAATCCGGATCAGGCCGTCAACCAGGTTGAAGATGATCTGTTCTCCGAACAGCGGATTCACTTTCTTAAGCTCGGTCGTCGCCAGCAGAGGCAGGTACTTGTACATGAAGATGAAGAAGGCCACCGAGAAGAGAACATTCAATCCTGCCAACCAGCCGCTGATTTCGATCTTCTTGCCCGGGGGTTCGTCGGCCTGAACGTCGTCGAGCACGGCGTTCGCCGAAAATCGCAACGCCTTGAACCCCAGCGACATCGCGTGCCCCAGCGTCATCACGCCGCGGACAACGGGCCAGCCCATCCACTTATGTTTCTCCGATGGGCGGTCGAGCGGTTCGCTGTGAGTCACGACTTCACCCGACGGCTTGCGCACGGCGATGCCCCACGCGTGGGGCGAGCGCATCATGACACCCTCCAGCACCGCCTGCCCACCGACGAGGATTTCCTCGCCGCTTTCGAGCGCCGGAAGCAGCTGAAGCGCCGCCAGAAACCGCAGATTTCGCCGCCAAAATCGCATGGAGATTGGATGATCCTGAGGGGAGGAAAGACTCCGACTCCTCCGTTAAGGGTATCACAGCTCTTCATTGCAGATTGCAGAAGCCAGATTGCAGAAGTGGAACCGCAGCCGCGAACTGCGGGTTCCCGCTATGAGCGAATCGGTTACTCGAAGCTCGCGGCTCGTAGCTCGAAGCTCGCTTTCACTTCTGCAATCTGACTTCTGCAATCTGCAATCGATTCCGTCCGCTCGCGCTAAGATCAAGCCTGTCATGCTGCGCTTCGCCCAAACCTCCGAGGCTATCGCCGCCACGACGAAGAAACTGGAGAAGACGGCAATCGTCGCGGACTACCTGCGCAGCCTGCCCGCGTCCGACGCCGCCATCGCTGCGATCTTCTTCTCCGGCCGCCCTTTCGCGGCATATCAGGAAAAGACCCTGCAAGTGGGCGGATCAATCTTGTGGCGCACAATGGCTGAACTCTCGGGCAAGTCGGAAGAAGAGTTGGGCGCCAGCTATCGACGTCATGGAGACGGCGGCGCTGTCGCGGCGGATATGCTGCCTGAGAAAACCCAGTCGGTCCTCAAGCTCTCCAGCTTGCAACAGGCATTCGAGCAGATTGCCGCGGCGCGCGGACCGTCGGCGAAAACTGCTTCGCTTCGGGAACTGATGGAGCAGGCGACTCCGCTCGAAGCGAAGTACATCGTGAAGATCATCAGCGGAGACCTGCGCATCGGGCTGAAGGAGAGCCTGGTCGAAGAGGCGATCGCCAAGGCATTCGACTCACCGCTTGACGAAGTGAAGCGGGCCAATATGCTGCTCGGCGATATCGGCGAGACATTGCTGCTGGCAGCTGCGGGACGGCTGGGCCAAGCCCGCTTGCGGCTGTTTCATCCCATCGACTTCATGCTCGCGAGCCCGATCGAGTCGGCCGAAGAGGCGTTGAGCTACTTCGAACATGCATCGGTCGAGGACAAATACGACGGCATCCGGGCGCATGCCCATATTCGCGACGGCGAGCCGCGACTTTACTCGCGCACGCGTGATGACGTCACTGAGTCGTTTCCTGAGCTGCCGCCGGCGCTGGCGAGCCTGCCCGACGGCACGATCCTGGATGGCGAGATCGTAGCGTGGAGCCCGTGTGGGGCGGACATTCTTGTCCGCCTTTCGGAGCGAAGCTCCGAGGCCTCTGTGCCCGACGGCCGCGCACTACCCTTCAGTTCCCTCCAGCAGCGCCTGGGCCGCAAGCGTGTCAGCGAAAAGCTGATGCGCGACGTCCCAGTCGCCTACTTAGTCTTCGACGTACTTTGCTCCAGCGACGAGATTCTGCTCGATCAGCCTCTTAGCGAGCGCCGCAAGATTCTCGACCGCTTGCTTCCCGCGCCGTTGGCGGCACGATCGCTTCAGTTACATGCGCAATCGAAACTGATCTTTGAAGAGGCCGAAGAGGCGCCCGCTCCCGTCGTCTTCCGCGCACCCGTGTTCACCGCCCGCTCTCCCGAAGACATCGAGACTCTCTTCGCCGCTGCCCGCGCCCGCGGCAACGAAGGCCTGATGATCAAGGACCTCAACTCGCCCTACACACCCGGCCGCCGCGGCAAATCCTGGCTGAAGATGAAGCGCGAACTGGCCACACTCGACGTGGTCGTCACGGCGGTCGAGTACGGACACGGCAAGCGCATCGGCGTGCTTAGCGACTACACGTTCGCCGTCTGGGACGGCGACCGCTTGGTGAACATCGGCAAAGCGTACTCCGGCCTGACCGACGCCGAGATCGCCGAAATGACCCAGTGGTTTCTCGCACACGTGACGCGCGACGAAGGCATGCGCCTGCAAGTCGAGCCGAAGATTGTTCTGGAAGTGGCCTTCAACAACATGATGCGCTCAAACCGCCACGAGAGCGGCTACGCGCTGCGGTTTCCGAGGATAGTACGGATACGAACGGACAAGTTACCGGAGGATGCGGATACGATCGAAACGGTAGGTAGCGTGTACAACGTGCAACACGGTTGAGACGAACGTTCGAAATCGATACGTCCGGAATTGCGTAAATGGTCCCGACAAAGCGCGTCATTTCGTGATCTCAACCCGGATCTTGTTAGAAACGATCGTGCCTCGTTCGCGCGACCAGAGCGCTACCTTTGGAATCTGCACGTATTTTCGAACCCACTCGTCTGAAACTGGGCTCGTGTACTCCACCAGAATGTCGTATGTTCCAGGCAGATTGACGAAATGCGTTACATCTTCGTTCAGCCGGATTCCAAAAAACTCGTTGCGACCAAGTTCTAGGAAGTCCTTTTCCCGTGGTGTTGGTGGCATTTGATCGGCAAGGAAAGTCGTGAAAACCTCCTTGCCAAGCTGATCAAATACACGAATGTAGGTTCGCCCAACACCCCATCCCCAAGGTCGGCACACCAACGTGGGTTCGTCGCCAACGTTTTCGAGTTGAATCTCGAGACCGAGGCTCCCCACCATGCGGTATGAAGACTCTATACTACGAACGCTCACTTGCAACTTCGGCTCGGGCGGCCTCTGCTGAGCCGGGGCTTGCGATACGCCGATGACGGCAGCGAACAGAAGTTAGGACCATGGGGTTGTTCATGCTATGACTCCATATCCGATCGGCAGCAAATTGAATGCGTCTAGTGCCCGTGCTCCCGCTCGCCCACCGGAATCACGCATCCATGTGCCGTCTCGCAGATCACGTGCTCGAACTGGATGGTGGTGTGGCGAATGCCGAACTCGTGTCCCAGGCGTTCGTTGATCTCGCGCAGAATGGCGTCGCTCTCTGACATTGGCATGTCGGCGATCTTTACGTGCGCGGAGAGCGCGTGCGTTTCCGAGCCGATGCTCCAGACGTGCAGGTCGTGTACATCGCTCACGCCGGCAATTCCTCGCATGCAAGTTTCGACCGCCTCGACTTTCATTCCGCGTGGCGTGCCTTCGAGGAGGATGTTCAGTGTCTCGCGCACGATGCCGAAGCTCGACCACAGGATCAGCGCACCGATTCCGATCGAGAGCGCCGGATCGATCCACTGCCGGCCCGTCCACAGGATGGCCCAGCCACCGGCAATAACGGCCGCGGTCGATACCGTATCGCCGACTTCATGCAGAACGGCGCTGCGGATGTTTACATCACGCCCCGAACGCCACAGCATCAGAGCGATGGCGCCGTTCATGATGACACCGGCCGCCGCCACCCAGATCATCAGTCCGGCGTGTACCGGCTCCGGATTCTGCAGGCGTTTGAACGCTTCATAGAAGATCAGGATTGCCACCAGCACCAACGACAGCGAGTTGACCAGCGCAGCCAGCACCCCAGCGCGGCGATAGCCGTAGGTCTTGGTTGCGCTCGGTGGCCGCGCCTCCAGATAGACGGCGGCCAGCGACAGGAGCAGGGCGAGGAAGTCGGACAGGTTATGGCCCGCTTCCGAGAGCAGCGCCAGCGAGTGAGCGCGGACCCCGGCGACGACCAGCAAAATGATGTACAGCGCCGTGACGAACAACGAAATACGCAGCACGCGGCCGGTCTTCTCGGAATGGCTGTGGCCGTGACTGTGCCCGTGCGCGTGCATTCATCAAGTTTAAGAGGCGAGGGAAGGTCCTTCAAGCGGAGCGACGGCAGGCGTGTCCTGTCGAGTTCGGTTCGTGTGATATCTCCCGAATGAATTGTCATCCCGAGCAAAGGGTGAAGGAGCGAAGCGACTAGGCGCGCCGCGAGGGATCTGCAGTCCGCTCGCCAAATGCAGATCCCTCACTCCTCCTCGGCTTCGCCTGCGGAGGGCTCGGGATGACAATTCCTGGAAGTCGAGGATGTCCACAGGGCCATGTTTCGTTGAATTTGCTGCTTTCCGATCGCCACGGCTAGACTGTAAACAACCCCGCTTACGTGTTGTCGCGTCCCCTTACAGGAGACACAATCACCATGCGAAACTTGATTTGCGGTTTGATGCTTGCCCTCGCCTGCAACTATGCCGGCGCGCAGGCCGTGGGCATCGACACGGGCCGCTCGAACCTCACCATCAAAGTCGACAAGACCGGGTTTTTCTCCGCTTTTGCCCACAATCACACCATCCAGGCGCCGATTGCATCGGGGCAGCTCGATGTCGAGAAGCGGACGATCACACTGACGTTCAACACGAAGGACATGAAGGTGCTCGACGAAGGCGTGAAGGCGTCTGAAATCGCCGACATCGACCAGACCATGAAGAGCGACAAGGTACTCGACGTGCAGCGCTTCCCGGAGATTCGCTTTGTTTCGACGGCCGTCACGTCGCAGGATGGCGGCAAGTATCAAGTGCGCGGCGATCTCACGCTGCACGGCGTGACGAAGCCGGTCGATTTGGTGGTCACGTTGGCCAACGGCCGCTTTAACGGATCGGTCAAGATCAAGCAGACGGACTGGAGCATCGCGCCGGTCAGCGTTGCCGGCGGCACAGTGAAAGTGAAGGATGTGATCGAGATCGTGTTTGAGATTGTGCCGGGGAAGTAGCACACCTCAGCGGCTAAAGCCGGGGTTAATCTAGCGTCCGCACGGCACGAGTGGAACTCGTGCCCTTCCCAGAACCAGTTCGTGCGGCTTTGTGGTTCGCCGCGTCGTGTGGCGCCGGCGGTCTCTTCCGCGTTATGCTGGCGGGACAATTCGGAGGATGGCATGAAGAACCTGTGCGCGAGCGCATTCCTGTTCTTGCTGGCAACGTCGGCAGCATGGACCCAAACGAAGAACCCCGTGAGTTCAGCACTCAAAGAAGTACTTCCCGGCCGGCAGAAGAACATCGTCGCCGCCGCCGAGGCCATGCCCGCTGACAAATACAACTACAAGCCCACCGCCGACCAGATGACGTTCGGCCACCTGATCACGCATATCATCGAAGCGAACAACTTGTTCTGCAGCAAAGTGGGAGCCGTGCCGGAGCCGAAGGTCGAAGAGGCGAAGGAGTCCGACGGAAAGGACAAGCTGGTAACGGCGCTAAAAGCGTCGTTTGATTTTTGCGCCGACACGCTGGCGAAAGCGGACGACTCGAAGCTGGGAGAGACTACCGAAGCTTTCGGCGGCCAGCAGGTGACGCGTGCGCGGCTGGCGCTGGGACTGGCGGGAAGCTGGGCAGACCATTACGGGATGCAGGCAATGTATCTGCGGTTGAACGGGATCACACCGCCGAGCGCGAAGAAGTAGCCGCACCTGCTGAGCACGATCAGGTCCTTCGGACTCAAGAAAAACTATGGCAACCGTTACCGCACCTGCCAGCAGTCAACTCCGGAACGCCGGCACGCTCCCCGGCCGCCGCTTCGATCATGTCTTCTTCACCACTACATCGGTGCTCATGCTGGCGACCGTTTTTGCCGGGTTTGCGCGCACGTATTACCTCGCGGGAGTCTTTCGTGCCCCTTTGCCCAGCTTGATCATTCACATCCACGGGGCCGCTTTCTCCTGCTGGATTCTGTTACTGGTCACGCAAACCCTGCTGGTGTCATCGGGCCGCACCGATATTCATCGGCGACTGGGCATCGCGGGTTTTCTGTGGGGATGTTTCATGATTGTCATCGGCGTGCTGGCAGCCACAGATTCCCTGGCACGCGCCGCTGGGCCTCCCGGGCGGGATCCGAAGACATTCTACATTGTGCCGCTGACAGACATGCTGATCTTCGCGACGCTATTGTTTTTCGCCTATCGGAAGCGCTTTGATTCGACGGCGCACAAGAGGATCATCTACGTCGCCACCACGGGCCTGTTGATCGCGGCCGTAGCACGGCTGCCGTTTGCCTTCAGCCATCGCAACGCTCTCATCGCCGGAGCACTGACGTGGATCTTCTTGCTGATTTTGGCTAGCTATGATCTCTGGTCCACGCGGAAGGTGCATCGCGCGACGCTGTGGTCGAGCCTGTTCCTGATCTTTGTACAGCTGATCCGAATTCCGATCAGTAAGACAGCCGGCTGGCACGCCTTTGCTACATGGGCGCAACATCTTTGGCGGTGACGGCATTCATCGGACCGGCTGATCACCTAAGCAAGCGTTGCATCTCTTCTTCCCCAATCACTGCCACACCCAGTTCCTTCGCCTTATCCAGTTTCGACCCAGCATCGCTGCCAGCCACCACGTAATCCGTCTTCTTGCTCACCGACCCCGACACACGTCCGCCGGCGTCTTCGATCAGCTTCTTGGCTGCGTCGCGCGAATAATTGGCCAGCGTGCCGGTCAGAACGAATGTCTTGCCCGCCAGCTTCGTGCCTTTCTCTTTCTTCTGTCCTTTGAGCGTGAGGCCTGCCTTGCGCAGGTCTTCCACGAGCTTGCGGTTGTGCTCGTCGCTGAAGAACTCGGCGATGCTCTCGGCAATGCGCGGCCCGACTTCGTTCACTTCCTGGAGTTCTTCGACGCTCGCTTTCATGATGGCGTCGAGCGAGCCGAAATGTTCGGCCAGGAACTGCGCGGTGCGCTCGCCGACAAAGCGAATGCCGAGTCCGTAGATCACGCGTTCCAGCGGCAGCTTCTTTGAGTCTTCAATTTCGCGGAGCACGTTTTCCGCCGACTTGTCGCCCATGCGTTCGAGCGTGAGCAGATCGTCTTTCGTCAGCCGGTAGAGGTCCGCTACGTTCTTGACCAGGCCGCGCTCCGCGAGTTGGCTGACCAGCGCCTCGCCCAGGCCGTCGATGTCCATCACGTGGCGCGAGGCGAAATGCAGGATGGTCCCCTGCAGTTTCGCCGGACAATTCGCGTTCACGCAGCGATGATCGACCTCACCCTCGGTGCGCACGACATTGCCGCCGCACACCGGACAATGCTCGGGCATGTGGAAATGCTTGCTTCCGCGCGGGTGGTCTTTGTCCTCGACGACCTTGACGACTTTGGGAATCACATCGCCGCCGCGCTCGACTTCGACCCAGTCGCCGATCTTCACGCCGAGTTCGTCGATGAAGTCCATGTTGTGCAAGGTGGCGCGCGAGACCGTTGTGCCACCGATCGGAACGGGCTTGAGCCACGCGACCGGCGTGAGCTTTCCGGTGCGGCCGACCTGGGGAACGATGTCTTCTATCAAAGTGACCGCGCCACGCGCGGCGTATTTGTAGGCGATGGCCCAGCGCGGCGCTTTCCCGGTGAAGCCGAGTTCCTGCTGTAACGCCGTGCGATCAACCTTGATCACGATGCCGTCAATTTCGTAGGGGAGCGAGTCGCGTTTTTCTTCCCAGCCTTGAATGAATTTCCAGACTTCGCTCAGGTTCTTCGCCAGCTTGCGATGCGGATTGACTTTGAATCCCGCTGCTTCGAGTGCATCCATCGTTTTCGAGTGGCGATCGAAATAAATGCGGCCGTCTCGGAGCAAGAAATAGGGAAAATAGTCGAGCCGCCGCTGCGCGGTGATGCTCGGTTCGAGTTGTCGCACGGTGCCCGCGGTGAAGTTCCGGGGATTGGCAAATGTCGCGAGCCCCTGCTTTTCCCTCTCTTCATTCAGCTTGCGGAAGGCGGCGACGGGCATCAGCATTTCGCCGCGAGTCTCAAAGTCTTCCGGAATCCCGGCCTTCTTCAATTTCTCTTTCGGGATCGACAACGGAATGGAGCGCACGGTGCGGACATTGGCGGTCACATCTTCGCCTTCATTGCCGTCGCCGCGCGTGATGCCGCACTCCAGGTGGCCGCCGGAATAACGCAAAGCCAGCGACATGCCGTCGAGCTTCAGCTCGCACATGTACTCGACGTCGGTTCGCCCGCTCAATTCGTGAACGCGCCGCTCCCAGTCGCGCAGCTCTTCTTCGCTGTAGGCGTTGTCGAGCGAAAGCATGGGCGAGGAGTGTTTGACCTTCATGAACCCCTCGCGGGGCTTGCCGCCCACTCGTTGCGTCGGGGAGTCGGGTGTGATCAGCTCCGGGTGCTCCTTTTCGAGCGCCTTGAGCTCGTTCATCAGCTTGTCGAATTCGGCGTCGGAGACTTCGGGGGCGTCGAGGACGTAGTAGCGGTGTTCGTGGTGGCGGATTTTGTCGCGGAGGGAGTCGATCTTCTTTTCGATCGCGGTGGGCATTCAGGTGTCAAGTCCCAGGTGTCAGGTCTCAGTAATTCGGATCTTACGTGACGGTTACCGGCTACCAACTACTGGCTACCGACTACTGCCTCTTCGCTTTGCGGATTCGCATACGCCCCAGCGCGCTCCGGCCCACGCTCGAAGGAGGCTTCGGCGCGCCCCCCAGATGTTCTTTCAGCACCGTGGCATTGTTGCGCTCCTGCATCTTGGACGCATACAGCAGCGTGACCTTCTTGTTCCCACTCGCGAGTTTGTACAACTTCTCAACTGCTACCGTTGCCTTGGGAGCGGCCAGTTCTTTGATGTAGCGCCGCCGAAACTGCACCCACGCCTCGGGATTGGCGTGGCACCACTGTCGTAACTCGTTGGACGGCGCCAGGTCCCGCAACCAGTGCTTCACCGCCGCGGCTTCCTTCGTCAGCCCGCGCGGCCAGAGGCGGTCGACCAGGACGCGTACACCGTCGGAGGCGGCCGGAGCTTCGTAGACGCGTTTGACGGCGACAGCCATGCTTCCCGTATTATCCTACTTCTGACGCGATGTTGTGGGCGTCGGCCTACGATCATGAGTTCCCCCATTCGCTCGGTCCTGCTTTTCTGTTTCTCTGTTGTGAGTCTTCTGGCGCTCGCTGGCTGCAATGTCGAGCGCCGCAAGTCTGATGCGGAACTCGGCCTCAATCCGCAACAAGCTGCTGGCCGCAAACTGTACGACGCCTACTGCGATCGCTGTCACGAACCGTACTCTTCGCGCGGCAAGCAAGGTCCAAGCATGCAGGGCATTTACAAGCGCCAGTACATGCAACTGAGCGGCCTTCCGGTGAATGACGAGCGCATGGCCGACATCATCGTCCACGGCCGCAGCAAGATGCAAGGCTTCGGGCCGGTCATGAACGAGCAGCAGGTCAAGGATCTGCTGGCGTACTTGCACACGCTGTAGCCCGTGTGGAGCGGGCATCCCTGCCCGCTCATGCCAGCACCACGAAATGAACCGCGTGGGATAATCTGCCACAGTGTCCACGAGCCCCAATTCGGCCCTGTTCCAGAAGCTCCCTTCTACCGATGACCTTCTGCGCAGGCCTGAACTGCGGGAGCTGCTCGATCGCGAAGGCCACAAGACGGTCGTCGACAGTGTCCGCGCAGTTCTTGCCCGTCTGCGCCAGGAGATTGCCGCGAACCGTTTCGATGAAAAGCTGCTCGAACTCGCCCTGGACGGGATTGTGCCTGCAATTGAAATTCAATTGCGCCAATCGCTCACGTACTCCTTGCGTTCGGTCATTAACGCCACGGGCGTGATCCTGCACACCAATCTCGGACGTGCACCGCTGCCGCTCTCTACACTCCAGCATATTGAGGCGACCGCCGCTAGCTATTCGAACCTTGAATTTGACCTCGCCTCCGGCCAGCGTGGGAAGAGGGATGTCCACGTCCAGCGCTTGTTTCAGGAGCTGCTCTCCGAGAGTTGCTCTACGGACCACGTAGGGACGAACGTCCCCGTCCGTCCTGCGGAACAAAGTTCCGCAGCACTTTCCACTATCGTCGTCAACAACAACGCCGCCGCCGTACTGCTGGCCCTGAACTCTCTGGCCGACGGCGGAGAAGTCATCGTCTCGCGTGGTGAGCTGGTCGAGATCGGCGGCTCGTTCCGCATCCCGGACGTGATGGCGAAGTCGCAAGCCACGCTGCGCGAAGTCGGCACGACGAACCGCACGCGCATCAGCGATTACGAGCGTGCCATCAACGATCGCACCCGGCTTCTCTTGCGTGTGCACCGCTCGAACTTCGAGATCACCGGATTCACCGAGCAGCCTGCGCTTGAAGAACTCGTCGCCCTCGCCCATCGTCGCGACATTCCCCTCATGGAAGACCTGGGCAGTGGCGCGCTCTTCGATCTTCGTTCTGTCGGAATCAGCGGCGAACCCGGAGTGCTCGACGAGTTGCGAGCCGGCGTCGACGTTGTCACCTACAGCGGCGACAAGCTGCTGGGTGGCGCGCAGGCAGGACTGATCAGCGGCCGCGCCGACCTGGTGGCGCGAATGCGTGCGAATTCACTCTTCCGCGCGCTGCGCGTCGACAAGTTGACGTACGCTGCGCTGGAAGCGACGCTGCTCGCTTACGTGAAACGCGATCACGACGCCATCCCCGTCCTGCGCATGATGCGCTTACCGAAGGCAGAAATTGCGCGCCGCGCCGAAGCCCTCCTCGCGCAGATTAAGTCGGCAAAGCTAAAGATCGAACTCATCGACGGCGATTCCGTGATCGGGGGCGGCGCAGCGCCTTCGGCAGTTCTTCCGACATGCCTTATCGCGCTCACGCACTCCGGCCACAGTGCCGATGGCCTCTGTGACCGTCTGCGCTCCTGCAATCCTCCGATCATCGCGCGTGTGGAGGAGGGCCGTGTGTTGCTGGACCTGCGGACGGTGTTTCCTGAGCAGGATCATGCTCTCGCGGCGGCTCTTTCGTCGTTATAGCCATGGATTCTCAAGCCAACAATCGCAGGGATCTGGAAACACTAATCGAGCGTTTGCGGGCTGCGGGAGTTCAGTTCGCAGAGGGCATGTCGGATGCTGAAATTGCGCTGGTAGAGCAGAAGTATCAATTTCACTTTCCCGCAGACCTGGGGAAATTCTTGAGCATTGCTCTTCCTACATCACCTCCCGGCCCCGGCTGGTTCGCCAACTGGCGGCTGGCAGCTGCCGGTGACCACGATACCGAGCAGAGGATTGCCGACGCCCTGGACTGGCCCGCACAGGGAATCTGCTTCGACGTTGAGAGGAACGGATTCTGGATGGAGGAGTGGGAGCCACGACCTCCCAAGATGGACCAAGCTACTGCTGTCGCAAGACAAAAGATCAACGAGGCGCCTAGGCTCATCCCGATCTTCAGCCACCGCTACATTCCGGCCGAACCAGACTCGCCGGGTAATCCGGTGTTCTCGGTCTACCAGACCGACATCATTCACTGCGGTGCAAACCTTGCTTCGTATCTTGAAGCCGAATTCCTAGGTGGAAAGGTGCCTACCGAACTCGCGACTCTTCGCCCCATCAGGTTCTGGAGCCGTCTGGTCGAAGTCAGTGGGAACACTATTTAGTATCGGCCACTCCACTCGCACGCTCGATGAACTGGTATCTGCCCTGAAGGCGCATGGCATCGAGACGCTGGTCGACATCCGCGCGTTTCCCGCATCGCGACGCCTGCCGCATTTCAATCGCGAGTCACTCGTAGCCGGATTACCGAAACGCGAAATTCGGTACATCTGGATGAAGTCGCTCGGCGGGTACCGCAAAACGATCCGCAAAGACTCCCCGCATATTGCCCTGCGCAGCGAAAGCTTTCGCAACTATGCCGACTACACGCTGACTCCGGAATTCCGGTGTGCAATCGAGGAGCTACTGGCGCTGGCGGAACAGTCTCGCACTGCTTACATGTGTGCAGAGCGCGTGTATTTTCACTGCCATCGCATGATCGTTTCCGACTGGCTGGTGGCGCATGGACACGAAGTCTTGCATATTGACGCGGAAGGCCCCACGCGCCCCCACAAGCTGACGCCCGAGGCACAACTGATCGATGGACAGATGATCTACCGAGGCGACACGCTGTTTTAAGCAGGCGGCAGCTCGTAGCCAGTCCTTACGGACCACTGGCCACTGACCACCGGCCACTTTAAGATAGGTCGCATGATTGTCGGCACCGGCGTCGATATCGCCGAAGTTCCCCGCATCCGCGAGTCGGTCGAGCGCTTTGGCGAACGTTTTCTGAAGCGCGTCTTCACGGAAGGGGAGATCGCCTACTGCGAGCGCAAGACTGTCAGCCGCTTTGAGAGCTATGCGGCCCGGTTCGCTGCCAAAGAAGCGGGGATGAAGGCGCTCGGCACGGGATGGAATCATGGCGTCCGCTGGCGCGACATCGAAGTGGTGCGGCCACGGGGCCAGCGCCCAACGATCCACTTCCACGGTCAGGCCGCGGTCTTCGCAGAGAAGCTCGGCGCAAAGAACATTGCCCTGTCCATTACACACACGCGGGAGCAAGCTCTGGCGCACGTGATCCTGGAAGGGTGAAAACAGAAATTACTCGAAAGGAAGCCGTAAATGCGCATTCTGTCGGCGATCATTTTCCTTGCTTGCGCTGTTCCACAGATAGTTTTTTGTGCTGATGCTCCTCCAGCCAAGATGACGCACCTCAGTGTCCAGATGAGCGGGTCGGGCATTGCTCCAGACTCATTTGCAGCGAAGCCAAAAGTGATGTGGCGGGCGGCGAATGGGTATTGCCGAGTCGACGAAGAACCGGACTCTGAACACGGTATTCACGGTAGGCTCATCGTCAACGAGCCGGATGCCTGGATGATCAATCTGGCGGACAACACCGCGCGACACTTCGTCGACCCAGGTCCCACGTTCAATTGCAAATTGCCCATATTCGCGTTCGATCCAGACACGCTGAAGACCAAGATTGGCGAACTGGAATTTGGCCACGAACTGGAATTCTTTCTGAAGAATGGTGCCTCCCAAGTCGATGGACCCAAGCTGTCGTTCGCTGCCAACTATTACGAATTGAAGATCGATGACGCAGTTCTGCGCCTAGTGGAGATCGTGGATGTTCACGCCCCGAAAATGATCGGGGTCAGTCGCGGCGACAAAAGCTATGTTGTGAACTATCTGCTTTGGGATGATCAAGCCCCGTTCAAAGCTGACATATTCGCCAAGCCAACAGGAGTAAGAATCGAAGAGCAATAATGGTTGGCTGGAATTCGGTTCCCCGGACCAACCAGCTGCTATCCACCAACCACTGACCACCGCCTTTCCCATCTGCTATCCTGACCAGCCGAACTCATGGGAACACAATCGACCCCTCCCGCCGGACGCACCGATCCAACTCTGCTCGCAGCCATCGCCCTCACCAGCTTTTCTGCGCTTCTCCTGGAGCTCGCGCTGACCCGGCTTTTCTCTGTCGTGCTCTTTTATCACTTTGCCTTCCTGGCTATTTCAGTGGCACTTCTTGGTCTGGGCGCGGGCGGGGTGTTCGCCTATTTGTGGAGAAACTGGCTCACGCGCTTCGCCACCCGCGGCCTTGCGGCGACGCTCTGCACGATCAACGCGGCGTCCATTTTTATCGCTCTCGAGGTCGTTCTTCACGTCCCCGTGTCGCTGGAGTTGTCGCGCTGGAACTTGGCCCGCCTCACTGCCCTCTATCTCGCTTCGGCCGTGCCGTTCTTCTTTACTGGGCTCATCTTCTCCATCGTCTTCGCCCGAGAGACTCATCACGTCACTCGCCTCTATGGTGCGGACTTGCTTGGCGGCGCGCTGGCATGTCTAGCCGTGGTGCCACTCTTGAACTGGATCGGCGGTCCGAACGCGATCCTGTTCTCCGCACTTGCCATGTCCGCCGCCGCGATCATCTGGACTCGCGGCCATCTCGCCGATACCCCGGATGCCGGCAGTCCCCGCGTCGCGCGCTGGAAGCTCCCCTGGATTGCCGCTGCCATCCTCGTCGCCCTCATCGCCATCAACCACTCCGGCCGGTGGATCGACGTCATCTACGCAAAAGGGATGTTCCGCGATAAATCCTGGGTCGAGTTCGCGAAGTGGAATGCGATTTCCCGTGTCGAGGTCGACAACCAAGGCGGCGCCAAGGCCGTCGTCATCGATGCTGACGCATCCACTTACATCATGAACGCCGACCCTCACAACTGGGGAGCGGAGTGGAAACAGAATCTGATGTCGGCGCCGCCGGCGCTCGCCAACATACTTCGTCCGCACGGCGACTACGCGATCATCGGACCGGGCGGCGGCGTGGACGTCCTTCGCGCCCTGGCCAACGGCAGTCCCAGCGTCACGGGCATCGAGATCAACCCCATCATCGCGAATACCGTGATGCGCGAGCGCTACGCCTCGTACGCCTACCACTTGTACGATCGCCCGGAAGTGCACCTGCACGTCACGGATGGTCGCTCATTCATTCGCAATTCGCGCGACCGGTATGACGTCATCCAAATGACGCTCGTCGACACCTGGGCATCCACCGCCGCCGGTGCCTTCGCGCTGAGCGAAAACAGCCTCTATACCGTCGATGCTTTCCGCGAATACTTCCAGCACCTCAAGTCCGACGGCATCATTGCCATCACGCGCTGGGAGTTTCACCAGCCGCGCGAGGCGCTGCGCGTGGTCTCGGTCGCCATGGAAGCCCTGCACCAGCTCGGGGTCGCCCATCCCGCGCGCAGTTTCATCGTTGTCTCCGAAGGCCAGCTCGATGAGGACGGAATCCCCGTCGTTGTGCTGGTCAAAAAATCCGCGTTTTTGGGAAATGAAGAAGCAGCCGTCATCGAGCACGTCGAAGACAACGACGACCTGCAGCCGCTCTACCTGCCGTCAGCGCCGGGCGACAATCCATTTTCGCGCCTGATTGCGCGGAATGACCCGTGGGCGTTCGCTCGCGACTACGCCTACAACGTGGCGCCGGTCAGCGACAACGCGCCATTTTTCTTCTTTACCCTCAAGGTTGGCCAGATTCTTCGTGACGAGGGCCTAAGCGAAGGCATCGACTGGAAGGTGAACCTTGGGGTCGTAGTCCTGGGAATGGTGCTGTTGATCTCGATCGTCGCTGTGCTTGTCTTTCTCGTCCTCCCCATGCTCTTCGGACGGAACAGCCGAGGTCATCTTCGCCCCCGTCGCTGGATTTCGTTGCTCTATTTCGTCGCGGTCGGCCTCGGCTACATCCTGGTGGAGATCGCATTCATTCAACGGTTTGTCCTGTTCCTCGGACATCCAACCTACGCTCTTACGGTGGTTATCTTTCTCCTGCTGCTCTCGAGTGGAGCCGGAAGCCTGCTCTCCCGACGATGCCTTCCGCGCACGGCCCGCGTCTGGATCCCTCTGGTATTGCTCGCCGCCGCCGTCGGCCTTCACGTACTCCTGCTGCCTGCCTTGCTGAACGCTCTTGTCGGAATGCCTTTTGCCGTCAAACTGCTCGTCAGCGCGCTTCTGCTGGTACCCCTCGGCGTGGCCATGGGGATGCCATTCCCCACAGGGCTACGGGCTCTTGCCGCTACTCCGGAGGCTGCGGTCGCGGCCGGCAATGCCGTCGAATGGGCATGGGCGATGAATGCGGCTTCCAGCGTCCTTGGATCGGTTTTGGCCATGGTGATTGCCATCCATTGGGGACTGAACATGACACTCGCCTGCGGCGCTGCGGCCTACCTTCTGGCTCTGGCCCTATCGCGGACGTTTGCCCCCGCTCAGCCGGCCTGATTCGTGGAAAACCCTGAAATGTTGCAAGCTTTTGTTATTATGTCCTGTCGTTTCGACCTGTACCCGTGCCCAGTCAAAAACAATTGAAATGGTCGCAGCTGCGCGTCGGACTCACGGTCCTCTTCGCCAGCATCACGCTGGCCGTTCTTATCTTCCTCATGAGCGGCACGGGCGGCTTCTTGACCAAGAAGATCGTGCTCTATTCGTATTTCGACAGTTCCGAGGGCCTGCGCAACGGCGCTCCAGTGCGCCTCGAAGGGGTGGACATCGGCAACGTGACGAGCATCCGGCTTGTGGCTGACCACCAGCCGACGCCGGTGAAGGTCACGATGCGAGTGAACACAACCTACTCGTTCAACCTGCGCAAGGACTCGGTGGCAAGTCTGGCGACGGCCGGAGTGCTCGGCGAAACCTATATCAACATCACCAGCACCTTCGCCAAGGGACCCGAGGCAGGCGACGGCGATACGCTCGCCACGCACGCGAATCCCGGTATCGACGATGTCGTCCGCGCCAGCCAGAGCACACTCCAGAACATGGACGCGTTGCTGAAGCGCCTGGACCGCATCGTGGCATTCGTCGAGAGCGGCCAGGGATCGATCGGCAAACTCATTTACGATCCCGGCCTCTATGACCGCCTCAATACCACCGTCGCTGAGTTCAAGGGGCTGATGGACGACATCCAGCAGGGCAAAGGCTCGATCGGTCCGCTGTTGACCAGCGATGAAGCCTACAAGAAAGCCATGACTGCCCTCGACAAGGTCAATCTGCTGGTGGATGACCTGCAACAGGGCAAAGGAACGGCTGGCAAACTGCTGAAAGACCCCGAACTCTACAACAACGCGAACAAGAGCATCGCCAACATTCGGCAACTGACCGACGACATCAACGCCGGGAAAGGTGCGATCGGCAAGTTCGCGCACGACGAGGAATTTGCCGCCAAGCTGCACTCCACGATCAGCAACCTCGAGGCTCTGAGCGCTCGTTTGGAAAAGGGTGAAGGCACTGCCGGATTGCTGTTCAAGGATCCTGCGCTCTACAACAACAGCAACCAGATGCTGGTCGAGACACGCGAACTGGTTAAATCCATTCGCGAAAATCCGAAGAAGTATCTGACGTTCCACGTGAAGGTCTTCTAGAACCCTTCTGATTTCGACTTCCGTTGACGTTCGCTTTGCTCCTGCGTCCAATACAATGGCTTGGTGTGTGTCTGGGAATTCTTCCCGGACCCGGCCTCTATTTCACGTGTACCGTTCTGCTCCAACATCTCGATTCGAGGACATCCACACATGCGTTCTCTTCTGAAGTTTCTGGCCGTCTCTGCCTTGCTCGTGCCGGCGCTCTGGGCACAGCAGGCTGAATCCAAGAAGCCTGGCGAAGTTCGTTTCTCGCCTGACATGCTCGATAAGAGCATCGAGCCGTGCAATGACTTCTATGCTTATGCCTGCAGCAAGTGGCAGGCGCAGAATCCCGTGCCCGCCGACCGCGCCACCTGGGGACGTTTCAACGAACTCCAGGAACGTGGCGAGTACATCGTCCGCGACATCCTGGAAAAGGCCGCGGCCAAGACATCGGGCCGCAGCGCTACCGAGCAGAAAATCGGCGACTACTACGCTTCCTGCATGGACGAAAGCGCCATCGAGAAGTCCGGCATAAAGCCGCTCGCACACGATCTCGATAGCATCGCCGCTCTGAAGTCAAAAGCGGACCTGGCGAAGGAAATCCTCCGGCTGCATCGTGAAGGAACCGACGTTCTGTTTGGTTTCGGGTCGGAATCCGACTTCAAGAACGCCAGCCAGATCATTGCCGAAGTCGATCAGGGCGGCCTCGGCTTGCCCGATCGCGACTATTACTTCAAGGACGATGCCAAGTCAGTCGAACTCCGGCAGCAATACGTCTTGCACGTCCAGAAGATGCTGGAACTGCTCGGGGATAGCCCCGACAGAGCGGCCGCCGAGGCCAAAGTCGTCATGGATATTGAGACCGGGCTCGCCAAGGGCGCGCTCGACCAGACCAGCCGCCGCGAGCCGCAGAAGGTCTATCACAAACTGGACGATAAGGATCTCGCGGCGCTTAGCCCTTCCTTTAACTGGGGTGTTTATTTCCAGGGAGTCGGCGCTCCGAAGTTTGATTCACTTAATGTCTCCGAGCCTGATTTCGTCAAGCAGATGGATACCGTCATCAACGCCCACTCCATCGATGACTGGAGAACTTACCTGCGTTGGCACGCCGCTCATGCCAACGCCCCAATGCTGCCCGCGGCTTTTGTCAACGAGAACTTCGAGTTCTTCAGCAAGACGCTGCTGGGAACCAAAGAACTTCGGCCGCGCTGGAAACGGTGCGTCGGCTACGCCAACGGTGATCTCGGCGAGGCCATCGGCCAGATCTACGTAGAGCAGACCTTCGGCGCGGAAGGCAAAGCCCGCACGCTTGCCATGGTGGAGAATCTCGAGAAGGCGCTGGGGGACGACATCAAGTCGCTGCCCTGGATGGGCGAGGACACCAAGAAGCAGGCACTCGTGAAACTCGCTGCCATCACCAACCGCATCGGCTATCCGGACAAGTGGCGCGACTATTCGAAACTTGAAATCGCCCGCGGCGACGCGCTCGGCAACTCGCAACGCTCCAATGCTCACGATCTGCAGCGCCGTCTCAACAAGATCGGCACCGCGCTCGACAAGCGCGACTGGCCGTACCCCCCGATGACCATCAACGCCAGCTATAACCCGCTCCAAAACAACATCACCTTTCCGGCGGGGATTCTGCAGCCGCCGTTTTTCGATAACCAGGCTGACGATGCCATGAACTTCGGCGGCATCGGCGCAGTCATCGGACACGAACTCACGCACGGCTTCGACGACGAAGGCAGCCAGTTCGACGCCAATGGCAACCTGCGTGACTGGTGGACGGCCGACGACAAGAAGAAGTTCGAAGAGCGCACCAGCTGCGTTAAGGATCAATACGGCAGTTTCGTAGCTGTGGACGACCTGAAGCTGAACGGCAAGTTGACGCTGGGCGAGAACACGGCCGACAACGGCGGTCTGCGCATCGCCTACATGGCGTTGCTGAGCGCTCTTGCGGGCAAAGAACCGCCGCCGATTGACGGACTCACCGCGCAGCAGCGGTTCTTCCTGGGATGGGCGAACGTCTGGTGCCAGAACCGGACCGATGCCATCGCTCGCATGCTCGTGACCATCGATCCGCACTCCCCGGGCAAATATCGGGTGAACGGAACCGTCTCGAACATGCCGGAGTTCCGCGAGGCCTACCACTGCAAGGCTGACGCCCCGATGGTGAACCAGAACGCCTGTCGGGTCTGGTAGGCACGGACAGCGTCGCAGCAAAAAACAAACGTCCGGAGCGGAATGACATCCAACGTCACCTCCGCTCTGGACAAGGATTCCCGCTGACTATTGCAGTTGGACTTGCTCTTTTAGCGGCAGCTCCGCCGACGAACCGCCCACCGCAAAGGTGTATTGTCCCGGCACGTGTTTCCAGCCGTTCGCCTGCTCATCGAAGATCTGCAGGTATTGCGGATTGATCTCGACGCTGACCTCGCGGCTCTCGCCGGCAGCCAGTTTCACGTTGCTCCAACCGACCAGGCGCTTCGGCGGTTCCTGCGCCGCTACCGGCAACATTGCGTACACCTGCGCTGTCTCGATGCCTTCGCGTTTGCCCGTGTTCGTCACCGTGAAGGACACAGTCGGTTTTGCTCCGCTTTTCACGTTGAGGTTCGAGTAGCGATACGTCGTGTAGGAAAGCCCGTGCCCGAACGGAAAAAGCACCGGCTTCTTCTCCGCGTCGTACCACTTGTAGCCAACCTTGAGACCTTCGTCGTAGTGAACCGAATACTTCGATTCGGCAGCTTTGCTCTCATCGCGGCGGTTTCTGTCCTCGGGCAGAAGTGGCGAAATCACCGGGTGCGGCAAATCCTCGACGCTTTTCGGAAATGTGACAGGCAATTTCGCGGACGGACTCACTTCTCCGAACAGAACATTAGCCACCGCAACATGTCCACGACTGCCCGCGTACCAGGCTTCGAGCACGCCACTGACTTGTTCTATCCACGGCATCGTGACCGGTCCGCCCGTCTCCAGCACGACGATCGTCCGCGGATTTACCGCCGCAACTTTCGCGATCAATGCGTCTTGATTGTCCGGTAATGACAGGTCCGGCAGATCCGCTCCCTCGATCTGCCACTGGTAGACAAAGACAATCGTCACATCCGCGTTCTTCGCCAGCGTGGCGGCCGCTGCCGGATCGGCGCCCGAGTTGAATTCCACCTTCGCGTTCGGCAACTTCGCCCGAATCGCCTTCAACGGCGACGTCGGAAACCAAACTGGCGTCCCCCACTTCGTCTGACCCTTGCCCGGCGGTTCGATCGCGTTCCCTCCCGGGGGATCCACTTGTGCCGAACCTCCTCCCGAGATCATTCCCACGTCGGCATGCGGACCGATCACGGCCACGCTGCGCAGTTTCGCCGCGTTGAGCGGAAGGATTCCATTCGCATTCTTGAGCAGTACGATGGCGCGCTCTTCGATATGCCGGGCAAGCTCCAGCCCCCCCTCGACATCGGCCACGCTTTTCTGTACTGGGTCGTCCACAATTCCCGAGGCGAACTCCGAGCGCAGTATTCGCCGCGCGTGATCGTCGATCTCCGCCATCGGGACGCGGCCCGCGTCGACCGCTTCCTTCAACTTCGGACCGAAGAAGTCCGCCATCGGCTGCTCCTGGTCCAGGCCCGCGCCCGAAGCCTTCTCGGTACTGTGGGTTGCTCCCCAGTCGGAGATCACGAAACCCTTGAAGCCCCAGTCTTTCTTCAATACTTGATTCAGGGTGTACGTGTTCTCGCACGCATAGTCGCCAAACAGGCGGTTATACGAGCACATTACGGCCCCAGCATCGGATATCTGCAAGCCGATATGAAACGCCAGCAGGTCTGCCTCCTGCATGGCGCGTTTCGAGATCGACACGTTCACGAACGTTCGGCCGGTCTCCTGATCGTTCAGCACATAATGTTTGATATCGCCCACCACATGCTGCGCCTGCGTACCTTTGGCCAGATAGCCGACCATCGTTCCCGCCAGGATCGGGTCTTCCCCCTGATACTCAAACGTGCGTCCGTTGCGCGGCTCCCGCGTCAGGTTGACACCACCGCCCAGCGACATGTTGTAGCCTTGTGCGCGCAGTTCGCGTCCGATCAGCGCACCGTACTCAAACGCGACTTCCGGGTCCCACGTCGCCGCCAGCCCGATGCAGGCCGGCATCGCGGTTGAATAGCGCCCGTTCTCTCCACTGCTGCGCACGCCGTACGCGGCGTCGGAGATATACAGGTTTGGAATCCCCAGCCGGGGAACGCCGACTACCATTCCGGCGCCGCCATTCGACACCGGCGTGAGCGGCATCTGCCAGTTCGGGACGTGAGACATCCCATTGCCATGCAGCAGCCCGATCTTTTCGTCCAGCGTCATTTCCTTCAGTACCATCTCGGCGCGGACATCCGGCGATAGGCTGGAGTTCATCCACGGCCGCTGCTCCGCCTGGGTATCCGCCGCAGGCAGAGCGGTCCTTGGAACAAACGCAGAGGTCTGTCCATAAGCAAGCGGAATCAGGCCCACGACAACCAGGAACGTGCGCAACAGTTTTGTGATTTGCATAGGAATAAAGGAAGGAACCGCCTCGCAACTCTGGGTGATGCAAAATCGATATTGTATTGCAAGAGAAGCGCTCTGCATCGGGAGTCGCGGGGCGCCTACATCCTATCAGAGTCGCAGTGATGCGGATGCGATTTTCTTCTCCGCGGTCCCCTCACTTTCTGTGCGTAACCCTGATCGCCGGCCTGCCCCACTTCTGACCAAGCTTCCGTTGGCACCCTCTCGCCATCTGTCCAGATTCCGCCCGTAACCCGGACGTACACTCCCCTTTGGTAATCCTTGGTAACCATACAGTTCGCTGCCACCAGTCTTACAATGAACCTCGACGTGACCATCTTCGGATGGTCGCGGCTGTTTCACCGGGAAATCCCGGTGATGTCATGCCCCCTTCGGCACGCTCCCAGGATTCATGGGCGTTCGGCGGGGACTGATCCCCGGCACGGCCGCTGTGGACGTGATGGGGTGAAGGAAATCAAGGCGGGAGTCCGCACTTCTATGGCGTTCGGCTTCGGGTTCAACAAACAGAAAGTTCTCAGCGCCGCGGAGAAGTTTGTCCAGCAAGGCAAGTTGCAGAACGCCATCTCGGAATACGAGAAGATTCTCAAGAACGACCCCAAGGACTTGACCGTCACCAACACCGTCGGCGATCTTTATGCTCGCCTTGGGGACACGGCGAAAGCTGTCGAGTGCTTTAAGGCAGTCGGCGATGCCTATGCTTCGCAAGGTTTCACCGTCAAAGGCATCGCGATGTACAAGAAGATCTCCAAGCTCGCGCCGAGCGTGGATGGATCTCTGAAACTCGCCGAACTTTACACCCAGCAAGGCCTCTTCAATGATGCCCGCGCCCAGTATCTCCAGGTCGCGGAAGACTTCATGAAGAATGGAGAACTTGACCAGGCCGCGCGGCTTTTCCAGAAGGTCCTGGAGATGGACCCGGAAAACGTCTCCATGCGCATCAAGCTGGCCGAAGTCTATGTGCGGCTGGGTAAGAAGACGGAAGCATGGGAGATCTTCAGCGCTGCCGCTGAGGCGTTGCGTGCCAAAGGTTCGCTCTCTGCGGCCGAAGAAATCCTGCAGCGCATGCTCATCCTCGATCCGGGCAACAGCTACGTGCTGCTGCTGCGCGGCCGCGCCGCCCTCGAGGCCGACGAACCCAAGAAAGCGATCCAGTTTCTTGAAAAGGTCGGGGACATCGATTCGCACCCTGAGGGTCTACGCGACTTGCTGAAAGCCTACCTCCAGACCGGCAACCTGGCTCAGGCCACCCCGCTCGCCGACAAGCTTCTTGCAGTGCACAACGACCCGGAGGGCCTGTTCGTCCTGGCGGAAGGTTGCGCCCATGCCGGCCAGTACCACCAGGCACTCAATATCTACTGCCAGCATGCCGACCGGCTGCTCGCCACCGACTCCGCCAAGCTACTGTCGAGTTTGCACGCCATGATCACCCACGTGCGTGACGATGTCGGTGCTCTCGACATCCTGCTGCAATTGCTCAACAAGGCTGGAGAGAGCACGCACGTCGGCGAAGTCACCGAACTCATGGCGCATGCCTGTACCAAGATCGGGGACTTCGTTCGGGCGCGCGACTTGTATCAAATGCTGGCTACGATAGAGCCGCAGAACCCGCTGCACATGCAGAACTACCAGCAGGTTCTGAAGCACATCGAAGAATCGTCGCCGACCAAACTGATCACGGCTGAAGAAGGCGCCGTCATCGTCGAGGAACTGGAAGCGACCGCGCCGATCGTCGATCAGTCTTACCCCGATGACGTGGCGATTGCTGTCCGCTCGGCCATTACTGACGCGGACCTGTTCCTCTCCTACAATCTCCCCGAAAAGGCGATTGTGCCTCTTCTCGGCGCGCTGCCCCAGGCGCCGCGAGATGTCCGCTTGAATCAACGCCTGGCCGCTCTCCACACGCGTTCGCTGCGTTTCACAGAAGCCGCAGTGTGCTGCCGCACACTCGAGAGCGTTTATCACGAAGCTGGATATCCCGACGAAGCCGTCCGTTACGGCGATCTGGCTGCACGCTACGAAGAGCGGGCCACTGTCACCTCTTCCGCCAAGTCTTCTGCGCCTCCGCCCGTCGCCGCAGCGGCCGCTGCAGCCGCGGCCGAAGCCACGACGCCGTGGCCTGCCGTGCCTCCCGCGCAGGATCACGAGATTTCCGCCGAGCCTGCGATCCAGGCCGAGCCGGAGTTCGCGGTTCAGGAACCCCCGGCCCAAGAGAGCCACGCAACCGAAGATCTTACCGACTGGGATCATTCCTTCTCGGTTCAGGAAGCCGCGGCCACCGAGCCGCCAGCCGAGGCGGAGCCAGATCGCGCCGCCCATCCTTCCGGCAGCGCCGAGGAAATTGCCGAGGTGGTAGAGGAGATCCGGTTCTATCTCGAGCACTTCATGACCGATCAGGCGCGCGCCGCCTTTGCGCGCCTCAAATCGCTGACCAGCGATCGCAGCATCGTCGAAGCGATCCGTCTTCAGATCGAAGCGGCGGCCGCCAAGAAGGTTGAGCAGGAGCCCGAAGTCGCGGAGGTTACGGCGGACGATGGTGACGGGTTCGAAGTCGAAGTGGAGCCCGCCTCCGCCACAGAAGCGCCACAGGAGCAACTGGAGGGTTATCACGACGCCGTCGAAGCGGCCCGTAGCGCCGACGCCGCCCCGGCTCACACCGAGCCAGCAGGAACCAGCGATCTCTCGGCCTTCGTTTCCGACCTCGAAAAGTCGCTGGGCGACTCGTTCCCTGCTGCCGAACCGGCGGCTGAGCCTGAGGCTCCTGCGGCTCCAATGCAGCCTCTGCCGGCTTGGCCACAGACTGCTCACGCGGCAGCCAAGGCTGCCCCGGCGGCGGCGTCCGTGTCGTCACGCGCACCTGCCCATGAACCCCAGCCCGCCGCGCACGTCGAGATTCCGCCGGCTCCAGCGCCGGCAAAGCCCGCGGCTGCGAGTGCAACCGCTGCCGCCGCCAGCGCCGGACCTCTCAGCTACAGCAAGACGCCGGTTCGCCCCCTTGGCGCCGGGGCGCAAGCCATGCATCCGCAGGACAGCGTCGACCTTTCCGAGATGTTCGGCGAACTCAAGCACGAACTTGAAGAGGACGTCGCCAGCGCCGACGAGGATCCGGAGACGCACTATAACCTCGGTGTCGCCTTTCGCGAGATGGGCCTGCTCGACGAAGCTATCGCCGAACTGCAGAAGGTTTGCGCCTGGATCGATCGCGGCCACCAGTTCGCGCAGATCGTCCAGACATACACCTGGCTGGCCCAGTGTTTCCTCGACAAAGGCGTGCCCGAAGCCGCTATCCGTTGGTTTGAAAAAGCCCTGGCGATTCCTGGGCTTGATCACGAGTCGCGCCTGGCCATCCAATATGAGCTCGGCGCCGCCTGCGAGTCCGCCCACGATAGACCCGCAGCTCTGCGCCATTTCACGGCCGTTTATGGCGGGAATATCGATTACCGGGACGTGGCCGAGCGCATTCAGGCCCTGAAGTCGTAGAATGCAACAGGGGTCTCCACTTTCGCGCTTTGGACGCCACTCTGTCCCTGGCTCGCCCCGTGACAACGCGCACGATGATTTCCGATCCCAAGCTCCCCCTGGCCCGCAGTTCGACCGGCCTGCCGGACCTGCAGCCACCGCCCGATTCTCCACCCGCCCCTCCGCTCCCGGACCTTACGCGGCGCCCGCGCTCTGCCGCGCGCATCTGGCTCCGACGTGTCGGCGTACTCTTTTTTGTGTTCCTGTGCGCCACGCTGGGCGTGATGCTGATGATCCTGCCCTGGCGCCCGGAGTGGACCGACAATCATTTGCTGGCGTTGTCTCCGGTGGTGCGCAATGTTTTTGCCAACGGCTTTTTTCGAGGCCTATGCACCGGCTTGGGCGTGCTCAACGTGTGGATCGGGTTCTGGGAGGCGATTCAATACCGAGAGGATGAGTAGAGGTCAGTTGCTGGTTCCTAGTTGCTTGTTGCTGGTGAACCGAGGCTGAGTTGGAACGAGCAATGGGGACAAGCAACTAGCGAACGCCATGGACACCAAGAAACCCACAACCGCCCCTCTTGCCTATGAGAACGAGCCCTTCCTGAACAGTCCGGACGGGCGGATTCTCCGCATCCTTTCCGAATACATCGAGCCTCTGTCGCGTTTCCGGCGCGAGCAGATCCAGGACACGGTCGTCTTCTTCGGATCCGCGCGCTTTCAGGACCAGCAGAATGCAGCCAGCAAACTGGTCGAGGTACAGAACAACGGCGCGAACGTTGCGCCTCATCAACAGGCCTCGGATATCAAGCGGGCTACCGCTGCCGTCGACATGGCTCGTTACTATGAAGACGCCCGCCGTCTGGCCTACTTGCTCACCGAGTGGTCCGTGCAGATTCCGGCTAAGCGCCATCGCTTCGTTGTCACCACTGGCGGCGGTCCTGGAATCATGGAGGCTGCCAACCTCGGCGCTCAGGAAGCAGGAGGCAAGACGATTGGCCTCAACATCAATTTGCCCTTTGAGCAGTCCCCGAACCCGCACATCAGCCCTTCTCTGAATTTCGAGTTTCACTACTTTTTCATGCGGAAGTTCTGGTTCGCATATCTGGCCAAAGCCCTGGTCATCTTTCCTGGAGGCTTCGGCACCCTCGACGAACTCTTCGAGATCCTCACCCTTGCGCAGACCGAAAAACTCGCGAAGAAGATCCTCGTCGTCATTTACGGCAGCGAGTACTGGAACCGGATCCTCAATTTCAAGGCGATGGCCGATGCGGGCGTCATCGCACCCGACGATCTCAATCTGTTCAAGCTGGTTGACTCTCCCGAGGAAGGATTCGAATTCCTGAAAGAGGGCCTGACCAGGTACCACCTCGGTCCGCAGCCCAAGCGAGCCGCTGAAGCTGCCATGCCGGAAATCGCCAAGACGCGGCCATAGGCGCTGCCGCATCTGTCGCCCGCGTTCAAGACGGGTTAGGGCACCGCAACCCGCGCATCCGGGGTTCCCCGTAGTAGGCTGACAGTAAATGCCTGACCGCTGTTTGCTTTACTACATCACCGATCGCACCCAGTTCCCCGGCGACGAAGCCGCTCGCCGCCGCGCGCTGCTTTCGAAAATTGGCGAAGCTGTTCGTGCCGGGGTTGACTATATTCAGCTCCGCGAGAAAGACCTGAGCACCCGTGGCCTGGAAGACCTGGCCCGCGAAGTCGTCCGCGAGGTTTCGGCACTGAGAGTTGAGAATCGGGGACTGAGAACTGAGGTCTTGATCAACTCGCGCACCGATGTGGCCCTCGCAGTCGGCGCCGAAGGAGTGCATCTGCCCTCCGGTGACATTTCCCCCGCGGAAGTCCGCCGCATCTGGAGCCAGTGTGGCGCGGGCGCCCTCGCCCGCGAAAAGCCGGTAGTCACCGTGGCTTGTCATAGCATCGAGGACGTCAGGCATTCCGAGTCCCAGGCTGCCGACCTGGCCATCTTCGCCCCAGTGTTTGAGAAAAAAGATCGTCCCGGTACACAGCCTGCTGGTCTCAATGCGCTTCGCGAAGCCTGCAAGGCACAGATCCCCGTCCTCGCTCTCGGTGGCGTTACGCTGGAGAACGCTGCCGCCTGTCTTGAAGCCGGAGCTGCAGGCATCGCTGCCATCCGACTCTTCCAGAAGAATAGAATTGAGGAGGTCGTTCGCGCCTTGCGCCGAATCTGACTCGATTCTGACTTAGTTCTGCAATTTGCCTTCTGACTTTTGACTTCGTTAACCCAACTCGTCGGTTCGTCCTCGCACTTGATCCCCATTCCCGCCGGTTCGTTCCTCATGGGCTGCGACTCGGGCCAGGACAACGAGAAGCCTGTCCATCGTGTCTGGATCGATGTTTTTCAACTAGCCACTATGCAAGTGACAAACGCGGAGTACTCGCGGTTCCTCAGCGACACAGCTTCTCTTCCGCCGCCCTTCTGGAGGGATCCCAACTTCAGCCATCCGGAACAACCTGTCGTTGGAGTCTCCTGGCACGATGCCGTGCGCTACTGCGACTGGCTCACCTCCCGCGCCGGACGCCGCTTCCGCCTCCCCACCGAAGCCGAGTGGGAACGTGCCGCCCGCGGCGGTGTAGAGAATGCGCTTTATCCCTGGGGCGACACTCCTCCTCATGGCCTTCCCCGCTATACGGACCGCTGGAAGACCGGACCCGAACCCGTTGGGCGCGCTGAGCCCAACGCATATGGCCTCTACAACATGTGCGACAACGTCCACGAGTGGTGCAGCGACTGGTTCGACGCCAATTATTACGCCGTCTCGCCCGAGCGCAATCCGCGTGGCCCCCGGGTCAGCACTCGCCGCGCCTCTCGCGGAGGTTCCTGGCGCCATCACATCAAGATGTCGCGCTGCGCCGTGCGCTCGAGCATTCCGCCGGAGTTTCAATATGCTGACTACGGATTCAGAGTCGCCTGCGGCTAAGTCAAAAGGCAGAAGTCAAATTGCAGAAGTAAAATCAAACCACCAGGGGTTAACTTCTTCAATTTGACTTCTGACTTTTGACATGGGGTGCTGCCGTGTCCGACTTCGCTACCCACTACCTCGACGAGATCCGCCGCCAGCTTCGCGGCCACAAGCGCATGGCTGAGTCCGCCATGACCCAGCTCGACGACCAGCAGTTCTTCACCACCATCGATCCTGAATCGAACTCGGTCGCGATCCTCGTCAAGCACATTGCCGGCAACGCTCGCTCCCGCTTCACCGACTTCCTCACCACCGACGGCGAAAAGCCCGACCGCTTCCGCGACCGCGAATTCGAAATGACCGCCGAAACCACGCGCGCCGAAGTCCTACGCTGGTGGGAGGAGGGGTGGTCGATCATTTTCACGACACTGGATTCATTGAAACCGGAAGACATTCAGCGCACCATCACCATCCGCCAGGAGCCGCACACGGTTGTGCAAGCGCTCAATCGCGCTCTCGCCCACTACGCCCAGCACATCGGACAGATCGTCTTTCTGGCCAAACACCTGCGCTCAGAGCAGTGGAAGACGTTGAGCATTCCGCGCGGGGAGTCCGAGAACTTCAAAGTAGGGAATCCAAAAGGAGCCAGCAGAGGCAGCTACGAGCCGAAGGCGTGATTCGAATTAGCTGTAGCGAGGGTATGTACTTCTGCAATCTGACTTCTGCAATCTGCAATTACTCCGGCCCGTAATAGCGGTAGTGCCCGGTGATCTTCCACCCGAAAAGCACATCTTCCATCCGCGGCCCCTGGCCGATGTTGTGCACAATCATGTATTGCCCGCTTGGCCCCTTGCGATCCACGACAATCCCGATGTGCGGCACATTTCCACCGAGATCATACGTAACCAGATCGCCCGGCCGATAGTCTTCCCTCCGGCCCGTAATCGCCAGCGTCTCCCCCTTGCGCGCAAAGAACACCATCAGGTTGGGCACACGCCGGTGATCGATATTGCTGTCTGGACTCGACCGGTGCCATTTCCGTGGGTAGACCGCGAAGTTCGCGGCCATATCTTCGTGAACCTCTTTCTGCAGATCGACTCCCACTGCCCGGTACGCACGAATGACCTCATCGGTACAGACTCCGGTATCGGCCGGAATATCGCCACCGGGATATTTCAGACGTACGTATGCCCCGTCGTAACGTACGGTGTGGTGTGTCCGCTCGATCGCCGCATTGACCAGCCTTTGCAGAAATGCTGCTCGAGAACTCGCGTCCGGCGTGGACTGCGCCAAGCTCGCTGTGCGAAGCAAAATCACCACGCAGAAGAGAGATTCGACTCGCCTTACGACCGTTCGGAGTGAAATACCGTTCGTCCTCGACATCCGCCGTTCACGCCACTCCGCGCCAATCCAGAATCACCTTCGCCGCGTTCCCCGTCTCCATAGCGGCGAATCCCTGCTCGTAATCTCGCCACGAGAGCCTGTGCGTGATCACCGGCGAAATATCCAGCCCCGACTCCAGCATCACCGTCATCTTGTACCAAGTTTCGTACATCTCGCGGCCATAGATGCCTTTGATCGTCAGCATATTGAAGATCACGCTATGCCAGTCGATCGACACATCATTCGACGGAATCCCAAGCATGGCAATCTTCGCGCCATGGCTCATATTGGCGAGCATTTCGCGGAAGGCAGCCGGCGAACCCGACATTTCCAGGCCCACGTCGAATCCCTCCTGCATGCCCAGCTTCTTCTGCACTTCCTTGAGCGGCGTCTTTCGCGGGTCGACAGCCATCGTCACGCCCATCTTTTCCGCGAGAGCCAGACGATAAGGATTCAGATCGCTGATGACAACATGCCTCGCCCCGGCATGCCGCACCACCGGCGCGGCCATCAGCCCGATCGGGCCCGCTCCGGTGATGAGCACATCTTCCCCGAGAACCGGAAATGACAATGCTGTGTGCACCGCATTGCCAAAAGGATCAAAAATGGCCGCGATCTCCGGATTGATCTTGGGATTGTGTCTCCAGATGTTGCTCATCGGCAGAACGATGTACTCCGCGAAGCAGCCGGACCGGTTAACCCCGACTCCCTTGGTGTGCGCGCACAAGTGGCGACGCCCAGCCAGACAATTGCGGCAGCGCCCACAGGTGACGTGCCCCTCTCCGCTAACCAGTTCCCCGACGCGGTAGTCGTTGACATTCGATCCGACAGCGACAATCTCACCGACGAATTCGTGCCCGATGACGAGCGGCACCGGTATGGCGGACTTCGCCCAATCGTCCCACTGATAGATATGGAGATCCGTTCCGCAGATCCCGGTGAGCCGCACGCGAATCTTGACATCGTTGATGCCGTATTCCGGTTCCGGAACTTCTTCGAGCCATAAACCGCGCTCCGACCGACTTTTCACGAGAGCTTTCATAAGAGGATTGTGTACTTTCGAACGAGTCTTGGAGGGCGCGGGTTGAGCTTCTATCGCATGCGGTTACGTCCGCGGCTTCCTGTATGGTTGTAACACCAACCGGCAGCCCAGTGAAGTACAAGACTGCCCGCGCACTCTCCGCGCGGCCCCACGGGGCTCACTTCAACTGGTGCACCAGGAAGAAGAAAACCGCCAGCAGCCCATCGGTGAGAAGCGTGACGATGGCAATCCAAAGCAAAGCGATCAACCAGAGCTTCTCAGGAGGTGGAGTTGTGATGCCGACGGTGATGTGAAGTGCTTCCAGCAATCCGGAGTAGACGCGGACAGGCAGAATGCGAGTGGCGAGACCTGCAGCGAGCAGGAACATGACGGCGTTGAAAATGAGGATGAGTGTCATCTCGTTCACGTCAGCAACGGACACTGGCTTGATGGGCCAATGCCTACCTGCTGTTCTGATCCGTACTCCCACCGCGCATTCCGAACTGCTCGCTGATGACTTTCAGGTCAGAGCTCAGAATCACGTGTGCCCCAAGGGGAGAGCGAGTGTTTTGTCCGGGATAGGCATAGCGCAGATCTCGGAAGCGGACAATGTAGGCGGTTGAGCCGTCGTTCCTCCGAAATTCTTCGGCTTCGGTGACCGGATAGTGCGCCCAGTCGAGATAGACGCGTCCGAGATACGTCTTCTTGGCAGCGAGCGTCACCGGCGTTTCTTCCGCCTTGTAGCGGATCTGCATGTCTCCGGTGGGATCGACCTCGGGCAGTAAGGACTTCACGTCCATTCGCGCATAGAAAGTGGGTACCTCGACGACTCCGTACCACTGAAAGGGATCGACCATGTAGGGGTATGCCGAGACGCGGATCGGGTCGGCCCCTTCGTACGTGCGGGCTTCCAGCGCCGCCATGGCGCGGCGATGTTCGTAGTCACGCAGTCCCCAAAGCGCTCCAACCGCGAGAAGAGCCATGATTGCGGCAACGCGTCCTTGAGGTCCCTTTTGGCGCCCTCCGACTTCTTCCGCGATGAGTGAAAACAGTACCGGCGTGATCAGGCCGAGAATTAGGATCGCCCAAAGTGCCGGCTCGACGATGAATACGATGTCCCACGAGTACCAGCGCTCCGAGAACGGCCAGAAAGGACGAACTCCGTAGTTATTCGTAAAGTCGAGCAGGATATGACTTACCCCCGCAAGATAGGCATACACAAACAGCAGCCCCCACTTGGGCGGCAAGTTGGGATCACGGGTCTTGCGCCCGCGAAGGCGCCAGATGCCGTACATGAATCCAACAACGGCTACGGCGATCAGGGGCAGTCCGAGAAACGAATGCGTGAAACCGCGATGGTGTTCGAAACCGAAAGCAGAGTTGCCGACGAAGTGTCCGAAAACGTCGAGGTCGGGAGCTTCTGCAGCGAGGGTGAGCGTCGCTGTGGCGAGCGCGGTCTTGCGGTTGAGCCCGGCACGGCCGAGCGTGGCGCCGAAGAGGAAATGGGTAATGGGTTCCACGGTATGCTGAATGAGAGTTTAGCCGAGCAACGGCAATAGGAAGAAGCTAGATTGCAGGAGTGAGAAATGCGGGTTATAGCCCCACTGAGCGACCAGGAGTTTTCCGTCGGGTACAGGAGGCTCTCTTAGACAGTGCTTACCCATTCCTGCATGGGGCGAGCTTCGCCGCAGTCAAGGCATCGGGTCACTGGATACTGCGCGGCGCAGTAGGGACACACACCGTGGTTCTGGAAGGTGTCGAAGGACCGGCCGCAAGCTGTGCATCTCCAGACATCGCCGACCGGCGGCGCCGTCTTGCAGGCTGGACAGGCGAAGCCGGCATGTCGCGGCAGCTTTGCGACCCGCAGCAGTTCGCGCGCGTGCATCAGGCCTCCCCAACAGTTGAGGAGCATGAAGACGGCCAGGACTCCCAACCAAGGGGATTGCATCAGGAAAGCGAGAGCGACAAATCCGATCACTCCGACAAGACCGAGGATCGCGGCCGCCATCAGGCTGCGGGCGCGCCCGAGCAGGAACCAGAGCAAGCTCCGCAAAATCTGGCCGCCATCGAGCGGATAGACCGGCAGCATGTTAAATGCCAATAGATAAAGATCGATCAGCAACACCTGGAACAGCAGAGTGTGAAGATCGGGAAAGGAATGGGGCCAACCGATCAGGCGGCTGATGACCAGCGCCCCAAACAGCATCGGCGCCAGTGCAACGTTGACGAGTGGCCCGGCCGCGATACTCCAGAGGGTTGCGCCCGGGCGCTGCGGCGGGTTGACATATGCCACTCCGCCCAATGGCCAGAGCACGATCTGGTCGGCTTGTCCGCCGACCTGGCGACAGGCGAGCGAGTGGCCGAACTCGTGGAGCAGGACGATCAGAAAGAGGGCTAGATACTCCAGCACATTCCAGGTGATCGAACTGTATTGTCGCGACCGGCCCTGAATTTCATAGATCGCTACGACAAACCACGACCAGTGCAGGAATACGTTGATTCCTTTGAACTGGAACAGGTGGATGGAACCCTGGCGGCCGGTAGGCATGGGGTGGTTATAGCACAGAGGCAGCAGTCAGGAGTCGGGAGCCGCGAACGCAGCTATAATGTTGCGCGCGGATGGCACTCACCTCTGGTACCAAGCTTGGGCCCTATGAAATCCAGTCGCCACTCGGAGCGGGCGGCATGGGTGAGGTGTATCGCGCGCGCGATACGCGGCTGGACCGGACTGTTGCAGTCAAAATCCTTCCCGATCATCTTTCAGATGATGCCGCAGCCCGCCAGCGCTTTGAACGGGAAGCGCGCACGATCTCTTCGCTGAACCATCCCCATATCTGCACGCTGCACGACGTAGGCAACCAGGACGGCACCTCGTACCTGGTGATGGAGTTCGTCCAGGGCGAGAGCCTGGAGGCACGGCTGCAAAAAGGGCCTCTGCCGGTAAAGCAGGCGCTCGAGTGTGGCATCCAGATCTGCGATGCGCTGGAAAAGGCACACCGCGCGGGAATCGTGCACCGCGATCTGAAGCCCGGCAACATCATGCTCACGCAGTCGGGGGCCAAGTTGCTCGATTTCGGACTGGCGAAACCGGCAGCCATGCTGGGCACGACGTTGAACACCAAGGGAAATCTGACACCATCCACGCCGACCATGAATTTGTCGGCCCTGACTGCCGCAAAGACGCCGCTGACGCAACAGGGGACGATTGTGGGCACCTTCCAGTACATGGCGCCCGAGGTGCTGCAAGGGCAGGAGGCGGACGCCCGCAGCGACATCTTCAGTTTCGGCGCCGTGCTCTACGAGATGGTGACCGGCAAGCGCGCCTTCGAGGGCAAAAGCCAGATCTCGGTCGCGTCGGCGATCCTGGACAGGGATCCGGAGCCCATCGCGAAAGTTCAGCCGATGGCGCCTGCAGCGCTGGATCACGTTGTCAGCGATTGCCTGGCAAAAGATCCGGAAGCGCGCTGGCAGAATGCGGCGGACGTTGCGCGGCAGTTGCGCTGGGTTGCGA
>Ga0335069_10000401_pt1 | contig 73473 bp, 66 predicted proteins | sample Lox_Sample_11_FD_206714 | JGI IMG/M metagenome (GOLD analysis project Ga0335069, IMG submission 206714) | Soil microbial communities from Loxahatchee National Wildlife Refuge, Florida, United States - Lox_Sample_1.1 | ecosystem: Environmental > Terrestrial > Soil > Wetlands | place: USA...
GTGATCGCCGCCGTCAACGTCGTCTTGCCATGGTCAATGTGACCAATCGTCCCTACGTTGCAGTGCGGCTTTGTCCGATCAAATTTTTCCTTCGCCATATCTATCAGCTCCTCCGGCCTCGCCGGAATGTTGTGGCACGGACAGGGTTGTCCGCGAAACTATCTCGTCGTCGTCTTGCCCTGCGTGCGAGCGATAATCTCGTCCGCCACGCTGCGCGGCGCTTCTTCGTACCGCGCGAAGTGCATTGAGTACTCAGCGCGCCCTTGCGTCGACGACCGCATGTGCGTCGCATAACCAAACATCTCGGCCAGCGGCACAATCGATTTGATCACCTGCGAACCCGCGCGGTGCTCCATGCCCTCAATGCGCCCGCGCCGCGAACTCAGGTCGCCCATGATCGTTCCCGCGAAGTCTTCCGGGGTCACGACCTCGACGGCCATCACCGGCTCGAGAATCACCGGGCTCGCCTTGCGCGCCGCTTCCTTGAACGCCATCGAACCGGCAATCTTGAAGGCCATTTCGTTCGAGTCGACATCGTGATAGCTGCCGTCGTAAAGCGTCGCCTTCACATCGACCATCGGATAGCCGGCCAGAATGCCGCCTTCCATCGCTTCCTGAATGCCCTGATCGATGGGCTTGATGTATTCCTTCGGCACCGTTCCACCGATGATCTCGTTAACAAACTCGTAGCCCTTACCCGGCTCGTTCGGCTCGAGGCGAATCTTTGCGTGGCCATACTGCCCGCGCCCGCCCGTCTGCCGGATGTACTTGCCTTCGGCTTCCGAATGCTTGCGGATGGTCTCGCGATAGGCAACCTGCGGCTTACCAACGTTGGCTTCGACCTTGTACTCGCGCATCATGCGGTCAACGATGATCTCGAGATGAAGTTCGCCCATGCCGCTGATGATCGTCTGGCCGCTATCCGGATCCGTGTGCACTTTGAACGTCGGATCTTCCTGCGCCAGCTTGCCGAGCGCCATGCCCATCTTTTCCTGATCGGCCTTGGTCTTCGGTTCCACCGCGACAGAGATCACCGGCACGGCAAACTCGATGGACTCAAGCGTGATCGGGTGTTTTTCGTCGCAGATAGTGTCGCCCGTCGAGACGTTCTTCAGGCCCACGACCGCGCAGATATCGCCCGCCAGGATTTCCTGGATGTCTTCGCGCTTGTTGGCATGCATCTTCAGCAAGCGGCCAATGCGCTCGTGCTTCTGTGTGCGCGAGTTCATCACCGACTCGCCCGACTTGAGCTGCCCGGAGTACACGCGAATAAACGTCAACTGACCGACAAACGGATCGGCCATGATCTTGAATGCCAGCGCCGAGAACGGCTGCTTGTCGTCCGCCTTGCGCGTAATCTGCTCACCCGTATCCGGATTGACGCCGTGCGTCTCGGGCGTATCGAGCGGCGACGGCAGGTAGTCCACTACCGCGTCGAGCAGCGGCTGGATTCCTTTATTTTTGAACGCCGTGCCCAGCACAACCGGGAACAGCTTCAGACTGATGGTCGATTTGCGCAGCGACTTCTTCAACTCCTCGGGCGTGATCGTCTCGCCTTCGAGGAACTTGTGCAGAATGTCGTCGTCGTTTTCCGCAATCGTTTCGACCAGCTGCGTGTGGAACGCTTCCGCCTTCTTTTTCAGGTCGGCGGGAATTTCTTCGGTGTGATACTCGGCGCCCATGGTCTCGTCGTGCCAGAGGATCGCCTTCATGGTGACCAGGTCCACCACGCCTTTGAACTTGTCTTCCTGCCCGATCGGAATCTGGATCGCAACGGGTTTTGCATTCAGGCGCTTGCGGATGGTGTCGATGGCGTGCTCAAAATCCGCGCCCATCTTGTCGATCTTGTTGATGAAGCAAATGCGCGGCACGCCGTACTTGTCAGCCTGGCGCCAGACTTTTTCCGATTGCGGCTGCACGCCGTGAACGGCGTCAAACACAGCGACTGCGCCGTCGAGTACGCGCAGCGAACGCTCGACCTCGGCCGTGAAATCCACGTGGCCGGGCGTATCAATGATGTTGATCCGAATATCGCGCCAAGTGCAGGTGGTGGCGGCCGACGTAATCGTGATGCCGCGCTCCTGCTCCTGCTCCATCCAGTCCATCGTGGCGGTGCCTTCGTGGACCTCGCCGATGCGGTGCGTCCTGCCCGTATAGAACAAGATGCGCTCCGTCGTCGTGGTCTTGCCGGCGTCGATGTGCGCCATAATGCCGATATTTCTGCAACGCTCTAATGGGACTGTTCTGGCCACGGCTCTCTCTACTCTTCTTTCTAGGGCTCCAAACTCAATGCTTCGCTTTGCAAAGCGGAACTTCTACCACCGGTAATGGGCAAACGCCTTGTTGGCTTCCGCCATGCGGTGCACGTCTTCCTTCTTCTTGATGGCGGCGCCACGACCGTTCGCAGCATCGAGCAATTCGTTGGTCAACTTGTCGACCATGCCTTTTTCGCCGCGGCCGCGCGCATAGGTCAGCAGCCAGCGGATCGCGAGCGATGTGCGGCGGTCGGCGTTCACTTCGACGGGCACCTGGTAGTTCGCGCCACCGACACGCCGCGTTTTCACTTCAAGCAGCGGCTTGCAGTTCTCGACCGCCTTCTTGAACAACTTTAGAGGCTCGTCGCCGCCCTTCGCCTGCAACTGCGTCAGCGCTTCGTAGAAGATGCCCTGGGCCGTCGACTTCTTACCCTGGTACATCATCGAGTTCACAAACTTTGTCACCAGATCCGACTGATACACCGGATCCGGGTTCACTCCACGCTTTGCGATATGTCCTTTTCGAGGCATTCGAAAATCAGCTCCTGGCTTTAGGCCTTCTTCGGGCGCTTCGCGCCGTACTTCGAACGACTCTGGTTGCGATTGGCGACGCCCACCGCGTCCAGCGTTCCGCGCACCACGTGGTACCGCACACCCGGCAAATCCTTCACGCGGCCGCCGCGGATCAGCACAATCGAGTGCTCCTGCAGGTTGTGGCCGATGCCCGGGATGTACGTCGTCACCTCAATGCCGTTGGTCAGGCGCACGCGCGCCACTTTCCGCAGGGCCGAGTTCGGCTTCTTGGGCGTCTGCGTATACACACGAGTGCAGACGCCACGCTTCTGCGGACACGATTGCAGCGCCGGACTCGCCGTCTTGTAGCGAGGCTTCTTGCGTCCCGAACGAACCAACTGATTAAACGTAGGCACTTTGCTTCCTGCTCCTTGCAGCGCGCTGTTTCGCCCGCACACCCTTCGGCGCGCGGAAGCGCACTCGCGCTGCTCTCTTTCCCGTTTTACGGGTCTGGCTGGCGTCGGCCAGCCATAGATCTCGATCCAAAGGAACGAGAGAATCAGGTTTCCCGAATCAGCCCGACGACGGTGGCACCAAGCCGCTTCCGGAGGTGCTCCGTTTCGTCAGCCTTGCATCGCATATCCCTCTGACGGGCAGAGGGTGGGCGCGAGGCACTTTCAGCGAGGAGGCTTTCGGTACGATCGTTCACCGAAAGCGTGTTTCTCTAAAGCTCAGCTGCTACTTTTCGGGGCTGGCTGCGCACCAACTTTGCGCACAGCTGAAGCCGCCGCCTACAGGCAAGCCAGAATAACTCGCGGAACCTTTCAAATATAACAATCAACGGCAAACATCGTCAACCATCCCTTCCCGCATCCTAGAACAAGATCCGGAGCCGGCAGGGGCTTCGCGGCTGCACCTTGCCCAAAACCGCTGCCAGCCTCTACACTGATCGATTCCAATACATTGCTGGACTCGCCCGGCCGATCATGTCGGCCCGGCGGGGAGGATGCATGCGTCGTTGGTTCTCTTGCGGGTTGCTGTTTGTCTTCTTCTCCTTATTTTGGCTGATGGGACTGACCGGTTGCGGCGGAAGTTCCCCGTCCTCGAAGCTTGCAACCCCGACGTCGGTCACGATCACGCCGAGTGGAAACTCGGTCTCGGTCCAGCTCGGCACGACCCTGCAATTCACCGGAACTCCGCTGAATAATTCCCACCAGCAGGTCAACGGCGTCCCGGTTAGCTATATCTCCAGCAATCCCAGCGTCTTGACGTTCGTCCCAAACAGCGCCGGCCTGGCCTGCGCTGGGAGTTGGAACGCAACGGCTCAGACCTGCACTGGGGGGTCGATCGGCATCACCCAGGTGACTGCTGTCGCCAACGGTGTCAGCAGCCCCATCGTTACCGTTTACATCCACGATCACATTGACAGCATTCAGTTCCAGGAGTTCTTCCCGATCTTCCCGCCGCCACCGCCGGCGCCGTGCGTGACGTCGGCGCTTGTACCTGGCGTTCAACTTTTTCGCGATTATCAGGCCAAGGCCTTTAGCAACAACGTCGACATTACGAATTCGGTCGGCTCGTTCACCTTCTCGCAAGTTTCCGGCACTGTGGTCACGCTCAGCACTACGGCGTCGGAGCTGACCAACAACAATGGAAGCCAGGTCACCGAGGTCCGCGCCACCGCCGGCCGCCCTGGCATCACCCAGATCTATGCCTCGGTGGGCGGCGTCAACAGCGCCCCGGTTTCCTTCGAAACCTGCCTGATCGACAACATCCAACTGCAGGTTGGGAACGCCTCCACCAACACCACTTTCGCCCTCACCAAAGGCGGAGCAGGTACGGTCGTGACCCCTACCGTCATTGACCGCCTCGGGTATGAGCTCACCACCCAGCAAGCGACTCCGCTGCTCACCTGGGCTTCACTCTCTCCCTCGCATGTCACCGTCACAACGTCCGGGGCTCTTACCGGCCGTGCCATCGGAGGCTCGGCCATCATGGCCTCTTGTCTCCCGCCCACGTGTAACGTCGGCAGCACGAATGGACTCCCGCCGAGCCAGCAGCCGGTCTATCCGTCAAATGTGATTTCAGGGACGGTCACCGGAACCACGGGAACTGGTACGCTCTACGTCACCTCAAGCTGTAACACGGGCTCTGGCGTGGTCGTCGAGGGCTGTCAGCCGGCTTTGTATCCCATCAACACGAGTTCGAACCTCATTGGAAATCGCATCGTCCTGCCCAGCGCACCCAACAGCTTTGTGTTTAATGGGCAAGCCACCAAAGGATTTTTAGGCAGCACCCAGGGCCTCATGGTGTTCACTCCCAACGGCGGCACTGGTACGACTGCCGGCAGTAACCCGGTCATCCAGTTCAACGCCGCTCCCGGAGTGGTACTGGCTGTATCCACCGACGGCAACAGCGCGGTTGTCGCCGACAACGTTCACACCCCGAACGAGGTCTACCTTGTGAACGTAAGCACCAACGCGGTAACTCCACTGCTGATCAACGGTGCCACTGCGGCGGCTTTCTCGCCCGACGGATACAAGATCTTTATTGCGGCCACGGATCCGACACAGACTCCGCAGTATCACCTCTACGTTTATTCTTCGACCCTGTCCCTTCAATCTGTCGCGCTTAGTGCACCGGTCAAGAACATCTCCTTCTACGCCAACGGGGCGCTCGCTTATCTGAATGGCGGCTCACCGAATGCAATCACCGTTTACAACGTTTGCGACAACTCGCTGGCTGAAACGATTCCAGTGCCAGACCAACCGGTCACGTTCCAAGCCACGTTCGATGGGCAGCACGCGATCGGGCTCGATTCTCCCGCAGTCCAGATCTTCACCTCGACCCTGATCCCTCCCGTTGTACCCGCGACCTGTCCGTTCACCTTAAGCACGCCTGCACCGACGCTCGTCAATTTGGGCCAGGCGACTTTCACGCCCCTCGATATGATCGTTACCAGCGACAGCGCCCGCGCCTACGTGCTTGCCAAGGATCGCGGGGCAGTTTTTATCTATAGCTTCGGCGTTAACACTGTGACCGCGATTCCGTTGACCGATAGCCCCGCCCCGGTGAGCGCCAGCTTGTCTTCCGACGGCTCTCAACTTTATGTGGGCGCCAGCGACGGCGCGGTCCACGCCCTGAGTACCTTGGCCAACGTTGACCTGACGGAAATCACCTTTCCACCCAACGACGGGACCAACAACAACGCGCTCTGCACCAACGTGACGGGCAAGTGCTTGCCCGATCTGATCGCGTTCCAACCGTAAGCCGCCACGCGCGAGCTGAATGGTTCGAGACTGGCGCATTGTGCGTGCGGTAGAGGTTGGTTTTCCGAGTGGATCAGACGAAATAAGCGTCCCACGGCAGGAATTGACCAGGAGGGCGGGTGCAACTCCCTATAGCCCCGACTCGGCGTACAACTTTAAAGCCTTGAAACTTTGATCCTAGGCGCTTTGCTTCCCGCTCTCCAAATCTTTCCCGACGCTGTCGAGCACGCCATTGATGAACTGCACCGACTCAGGCGTTGAAAATTTGCGCGCAATCTCGATCGCTTCGTTAATCACGACCGCGCGCGGCGTCGCCGGATAACCCAGAAACTCCGCCACCGAGGCGCGAAGAATATTCCGGTCAACCGCGGCCATGCGTTCCATGCGCCAGTGCTCGGCGTGGCCTTCGATCAGCTTGTCGATGTCCGCCGTGCGATCCATGGCAATGCGGAACAGGTCATCCGCGAATCCCTTCACGTCGTCGGCAACTTCGTTGCGCTCCGCCCAAAAAGTCCGCCGGACATGGTCTGGCCCCTGCTTCCCCATGTCCGCCTGGAAAAGCATCTGTAGAACCAGTTCCCGGGATTTGCGTCGAGTACCCAAAATAAGATCTCAGCTCACAGCCGCAAGCATTCAGCGAGAAGAACGGCCATACTTGTAGTTTGCGGGGTTCAGCGAGGACTTGCAAGTGAAGATTAGGAAGCAGGCCCTCTCGGGCGCGGCAGCGCGCTACCGACCGCGATTTCTCTGATTTTTGGGACGTGCTTTTTGTTTTGAGGTCTTCGATGCCGTCGACAGCTTCGAAGTTTTGCTTTTGCTGGAAGTTGAAGGTTGAGAGCGGACAGCATGCTTCAAGCTCGCCATCTCAACCGCCGCCATCGCCGCCTCAAAACCCTTGTTTCCCATCTTCAGCCCGGCGCGATCGATGGCCTGTTCCAGCGTGTCGCAGGTCAAAACGCCGAAGGCGTGCGGTACTCCCGTTTCCTGCGCCGATTGCCCAATGCCGCGCGCACATTCGTTCACGATGACGTCGTAATGCGCTGTGTCTCCGCGCAGCAGGCAGCCGAGGCAGATGATTGCATCGAATTTCCTCGTCTCCGCCAGCATGCGCGCCGCCGCGGGCAACTCGAAGCTGCCTGGAATCCGCATCAGGGTGATGTCGGTGCTGCGCGCGCCCATCCGCCGCAAACCGTCGAGCGCGCCTTGCAGCAGGCGTTCGGTGATAAACGCGTTGAACCGGCTGACTACGATCGCAAACTTCCTGCCTAGCGCGTTGAGTTCGCCTTCAATCCCTTCGGGCGGCAGATCCCGCTTGCCATGCACCGTGATTACGATCTCCCCCGGCAGTTCGATCGAGAAACTGCGCTCCGCCGTCTTCGGATTCTCGGTGTCAGCCAGAACTTTCAGTTTCTGCTTCCCTGCGATCTCGAAAACGTCGTCAGGATTCGAAACCTCCAGCACGAGGAGCCGGTTCACGTCTTTTAACCGATCCAACACGTCGCGCGGATATTCCGGAGCGAGGGTATTCACGCTGAGCAGGCCGACCGGCGCGGCGAAGATGGTCGAGCGCTTATCGGCTTCGTTCAGGCGCTCAAATCCCACGGCTTCCAGAAATGCCGCGAGCGCCCGCAGGTCCTCCGGCTTCGTGACATACCGCCCGATATGGAGAGACTTCAACATGACAAATCCAGGAACGAGCATTCACCCGGGAGACAGCGCTCCCAGCTACTTGCCCTTGAACACTGCCGGGCGCTTCTCCAGAAATGCCTTGGTGCCTTCGGTCTTATCTTCCGTCGCGCAGCAGACGCCGAACAGCGTGGCCTCCAGGTAGAGGCCTTCTGCCAGGGTCATATCCAGCCCATGATTCACGGCTTCCATTGCGTACTGCACCGCCAGGGGCGCATTCGCGATGATCTTTTGTGCGATCGCCTCAGCCCGCGGAATCAAATCTGCCGGCGCGGTCACCTCGTTGACCAGCCCGATGCGCAGCGCTTCGTCGGCTGAGATCATTTCGCCCGCAAGCACCAATTGCATCGCGATGCCTTTTCCCACCAGCCGCGGCAGACGCTGGGTCCCACCGTAGCCGGGAATAATCCCCAGCTTCACTTCGGGCTGACCAAGCTTCGCGTTCTGGCTCGCCAGCCGCATTGTGCAGGCCATCGCCAGTTCGCATCCCCCGCCCAGTGCAAAGCCATTGATACATGCGATCACCGGCTTACCGAGATTTTCAATCAGGTCAAGAACCGACTGGCCCTTATGCGTGTATTCCTTTCCGCTGACGGCGTCGTGCTTGGACAGTTCGCCGATATCGGCCCCCGCAATGAAGGCCTTCTCCCCCGATCCGGTCAAAATCGCCAGCCGGATGGTCGTGTCATTCTTGATATCGGTAAAGGCCGAGCGCAGTTCTTCCATGGTTGCCATGTTGAGCGCGTTCAGCACCTTCGGACGGTTGACGGTCACATAGGCGACCGCGTTCTTTTTCTCGATCAGCAGATTCTCAAAAGTCATCGGATCAGGCATAAGCGTCTATGACGAACTCTTGATTTTAAACTCTTTCGAGAATTCGCGGAGATTCCAAGATCGTCGCTCAGTCCACTCCTGCGAGTTTTGGGTGGCAAGCTACTATTTTGAACCAGCACATGCGGTTTAAGGACATACAACGCGCATTCGGATTCATTCGCCATCCTGGCGGTCTTCGGCTTCGCGAGTTTGCGGCGCGCGTCTGGCAGGTCGCAAATGCGACCGACGTCGCCAATCGTGCCTCCGAACTGGCCTACAGCTTCCTGCTCGCGGTCTTCCCCTTCTTCTTGTTCGCCGTCGCCATGATCGGTCTGTTCGCATCCGCGCAGACCGCTCTGCGCGCGAACCTCCTGCGCGAGATGGCGCGCATCTTGCCGCCTGAGCCGTACGACCTGCTCGCCGCCACGCTTGACGAAATCATTCACCATTCCGGCGGGGGCAAGCTTACTCTCGGACTTCTTCTCACGCTGATCTCGGGTTCGGGCGGGATGGCCCAGATGATCACCACGCTGAACTCCGCTTACGAACTGCCCGAGCGACGATCCTGGCTGCGGGTCAGGGTGCTCGCACTCGCCCTCACCGGCACAATTGCAGTCTTGTTGGTCACCGTGCTGGTGATCGGCGTCGGCGGCGCCCACCTCGCGTCCCTCGCCGTCTATCGACTGGGCGCGAGCCCGATCGTGCTAACGGCGTGGCGCGCCGTGGAATGGATCCTGGCGGCAGTCTTCCTGTTCGTAACGCTGCAGTTGGTTGAGTACTTCGGTCCCGATCGAGATCAGCGAGAATGGCGTTGGATTACGATTGGCTCGATCGTCAGCGTTTTTCTCTGGCTCTTGGCTTCGATCGGCTTGCGCATCTACGTGCACTATTTTGGGACTTTTACCCGCGCCTACGGATCGCTCGGGGCAGCGATCGTCTTGCTTCTCTGGTTCTACATGGTCGGCCTCAGCGCGCTGATCGGAGGCGTCATCAACTCCGTGATCGCAAAAGCCGAGGCGAACGCCTCCAAAGGTCGGCCACCGGTCTAGCGAAACCACAAACCAGCGGTCCTGCCAGCAATACAAGCAATCGCCAATCAACGCATCCCGAAACGCACAGCCTTTTCATTTTCAACCAGGTTGCCGTTGCGCCGCACGAGTGGGCGCCGGAACGAAAGCGAAAAGGAGCAGGATGCCAAAACCGATCTGATAAAGCGGCAGCGTTCTCATTTCGCTTGTCGCTCAAGCTCCGCAACTTTCTCTTCGGCATGCTTCTTAAGATCCGCCTTGAATTCCGCTTCACTTCGATCGGCCGGAAGCAAGTCCAGACACTTTCGTTCTGCCTGGAGCGCGAGATCCTTCTTGCCTAAAGCAAGGTAAGCATCGCTCAAGCTGTCGAAGGCATTCGCTGAATTCGGATAAATCTCGGTGTTGAGCTTCAGCAGTTCGAGTCCATCTTCCTTGGCATGCGCATCGTCGGCCTGCAATCGCGTGTAACCAAGCGTATTGACGAGCGGCTCCGGCAAGTAAGCAGTCGAATCTCTCTTTCGATCGTCGCGGTACATCTGCGCGGCGCGAGCGGCGCCGCCCGAGGTTCTGGCGGTCTTCCAGAACTCCGATGCAGCCGAATTCTGTAAAGAGCCGGGCGGGCGTGCCGGGCCGGGTTCGAGCGCACCGGTAAAGAACTGGACGATGTCGCTCACCAGCTCCGGATGCGGACCGAAGATCTCGGTGCCATGTTTGCCGTTTGCAAAGCCAACAAATTCGCTGCGCGCGTTCGACGAGAGATCCCGTATCCACTTCATCAGTTGCGGCGCAGCACTGTAGTACTGATCGTCCGCAGCCGCGGCGGTAAAGAGTGCAATCTGTGGATGGTCCACCAGATAGCTGATGCCCGCCGGATCGGTTTCTCCAGCGAGCAGAGCCAGCGTCTGAATTTCCGGATGACGCATTGCAAGTTGCACGGCATTATTGACCCCGCAACTGCCTCCGCCAGCGGCGATGTGATTTTTCTCTACCCCAGGCTGCGCCAGAAGGAAGGCGTACGCGGCATCGAAGTCGCCGGGCCAACGCTTGATCGTCTCGCGGCGCTCCTCGGCCGTTGCCTTGCCATAGTTCGACCCTGAGCTCTCGCCGAACCCGCGATTGTCGATGGTAAGCGCATTGATTCCGTTCGCGGCGAGTTGCTGCGCAACCGGACTCCACGACCTTCGATCGGTGTTGCACATGTGCAGCAGGATCACCGCCGGACCCGGCTTTGCTGCTGCATAAAACGTTCCGCGCAACCTGGCTCCATCCGGTGTCGTGATATCAACGTCTTTCGTCGATTGCCCCGAAGCAGGCGCCAATGCCGTCGTGGCCAGGAGAAGAAGCGTGAAGATTCGCATGTGATCCTCCGAGCAGACTCAGAATGATCTCACGGACGTTGAAGCTACAGGCTGTTCGCCTTGGGCTTCTCCGGGTCGGAATAATCGTAAAAGCCTTTCCCGGTCTTGCGGCCATACCAGCCCGCCATCACCAACCGCTTGAGCAGCGGCGGCGATGCGAATCGTCGTTCTTTGAATTCGTCGTACATCACGTGGGTGATGTAGTACGTCGTATCGAGACCGACGAAGTCGAGCAGCGTGAATGGGCCCATCGGGTAGCCGCAGCCGAGCTTCATCGCGTTGTCGATGTCTTCGATGGATCCCACGCCCTCTTCGTAGGCGCGGATCGCGTCGAGAAGGTAGGGAACAAGCAGGCGGTTGACGATGAACCCGGTTTTATCCGACGTGCGTACTGGGACCTTTCCAAGCTTCTTGCCAAATTCGTAAGCGGCGTCGTACACCTCGGGAGCGGTGGCAATCGTCTTGACGACTTCCACGAGCTTCATCAGCGGCACCGGATTGAAGAAGTGCAGACCGATGAAACGCTCGGGGCGTTTGGTGGAGGACATCAGTTCGGTGACGGAGATGGAAGAAGTGTTCGTCGCGAAAATGCAGTCTTTCTTCACGATCGCGTCAAGAGCTGCGTACATTTCTTTCTTGGTGGGAACGTTCTCGATGATGGCTTCAATAATGACGTCGCGGTCGGCCAGGTCTTCGCGCTTCGTCGTGCCTTTCAGCCGCGCCCGCGCGGCGTCTTTCTGCTCAGCGGTGATGCCGCCTTTCTCGACCGGACGCTCGGCGAACTTGGCCAGTGACTTTTCAATCCCGGCGAAGCCTTTGTCGAGATATTTCTGCTCGACTTCAAGCACAGTGACGTCGAAGCCGGACATGGCAGCGACTTGCGCGATGCCCGAGCCCATCAGACCACAACCGAGTACGCCGACTTTCTGAATATTCATAAAAACTTCTTTCGCCGCGGGTTTACGCGGATCAACGCTGATTTTGAAAAATCATTTCACCACAGAGACACAGAGGCACAGAGAAACTTGTGAGGAATTCTAGACACCTTTTCATTCTGGAGGTCCTAAATCACCCTTACCAGCTTGTCATTCCGAGCGCAGAGGAAATCTGCTTTCTAGCGACGTACGCAAAAGGCAAATTCAAATCGTGGCGTCGAAGCGGCAAATCCCCAACTGGACTAACTTCCCTGGTCGGCTCTGTGTTGCGCTCTTTTAATTTCTTTCTTCCTTCGGAGGGCGTCGACTGCTTGGCGCATCAGAAACCAAAACATGAGCGCGCTGAGCAGCACGAAAAGGATGCCCAGACCCGGCACCACCCAGTCAGAGAGTGTCGGCACCTTCATCGCCGCGGCGAGAAGGAAGAACGAGCCGAGCGCCAGTGCTCCGAACTCAATCACCTTGTTCTCGTCGCGCCTACCAACCCGCCAAAGTACAAATGCGTACAAGCTGGCGAGAGCAATGCCTCTGACGAGGTTCTGAATCGTGTAACTCATGATTATGACTCGCGCGGGCAAAACCTCAGTGGAAGCTCTCCACCACCATCGCGATGCCCTGCCCGCCGCCGATGCATGCCGTTGCCAGGCCGTACTTCTTCTTGCGCCGGCGTAGTTCATACAGCAGCGTGATCACCAGCCGCGTGCCCGTGGCTCCCAACGGATGCCCCAGCGCGATCGCACCCCCGTTCACGTTCACTTTGTTTCGATCCAGTCCCAGCTCTTTTTCGACGGCCAGATACTGGGCTGCGAACGCTTCGTTCACTTCGATCAAGTCGATGTAGTCCAGAGTCAGACCAGCACGCTGCAGTGCAAGCTTCGTCGCCGGGACCGGGCCGCGCCCCATCAGTTTCGGTTCGACGCCGGCGATCCCCCAATTCACAATGCGGCCGAGCGGGTTGAGATTTTTCTTTTGCGCCTGCTCGAGCGACATCACGACCACGGCCGCGCCGCCATCGACGATGCCGCTTGCGTTGCCCGCCGTCACTGTTCCGTTCTTGCCGAAAGCAGTGCGCAGCTTCGCGAGCCCTTCCATTGTGGTCTGCGGCCGGCGGTGGTCGTCTTCCGTGAACATCTCCCCCGTCGGCTCGCCCTTTGAATTGCGCAGCGGTACGGGGACCAGTTCTTCCTGAATGCGACCTTCTTTATAAGCAGCGTCGGCCAACTGCTGCGATCGCAGCGCGAACTCATCCTGCATCTGGCGCGTAATGCCCTGTTGCTCCCCGTAAAGCTCGGCGGTATTCGCCATGTAGAGGCCGCAGTAGGAATCGAGCAGTGCGACCATCAGTGAATCTTCAATCTTGCCGCCCGGCGCCAGCGTAAAACCATCCCTGCCGCGAATGCAGAATGGCGCTTGCGACATTGCTTCCATGCCGCCCGCCAGCACCGTCTTTGCTTCGTCAAGCTGAATCATCTGTGCGGCGTTGACGATCGACTGCATCCCCGAGCCGCAGAGACGGTTCACCGTGAGTGCGGGCACTTCGATGGGCAAGCCGGCGCGCAGGGAAACGTGGCGCGCTCCATAGATCGCGTCGCCCGAGGTCTGCTGCGCGTTGCCGAACACGGCATGATCAAAATCCGCCGGCTGCAGGCCCGCGCGCTCCATCGCGCCCTTGGCGGCAACCGCCGCCAGTTCCTGACCGGTAAAGTCTTTCAGTTTGCCGCAATAGCGGCCCATCGGCGTGCGAGCGCCGCTGACAATCGCGATATCTCCGGGCTTGAGCATGTATGACCTTGGGTATCAGAAGATGAAGAGCGGATAGAGCAAACTGGTTAGTTTAGCAGTCGGTGGAGTGAGCGCTCAAACTTTGGGGAGCGATCGGCAGTCAGCAATCGGCCTACGCGACGGCGGCAGCGGCTTGTGCGGGTGGGAGTGCCACCACGCTGCCCGAGCCTTGCGTAATCGCGTCATGCAATGCTTGCTCGGCACGGTTGATTACCTCGGTGACGATGTCAACCGGATCATAGTTCGGCTTCATGACGGCCTCCGCCAGGCCCGCCGTGAACTGTGCCGTCTGGTCCTTGCCGGGAAGCCGGACCTCGCAGATGAGCTTGCGCAACTTTTCCACGGCCAGCAACGCGTCTTTCTCGCCCGTCTCGCCGAGGACCACGGCCACGGTTGTCGTCTCGTAGCGAAAGGCCACGTCATTCTGGCGGATGTTCGCCGAAAACAGTTGCCCAACCTGCTCCATCATGGCCTCGACTGCAGGTTCGCCGAACTCCTTGATGAGCGCGTTGGGGCGGCCGAAGTGCATAAGCAGAATCGTGACTGCCGTCGCCTGTCGCGAGGCACGCTGCGTCTCAGCCAGCACCAGGTCAAGATACGATGCGCGTTTCAGCAAGCCCGATTTCTCGTCGGTCACCGAAAGATTACGCACCAGGCGGCGCAGGCCGGCGTTGTTCAGCGCAATGACAACCTGCTCGGCCAAAGTCTTCAGCACCACGATCTCGGCCGGACTCCAGCTTCGTGAACCGCTGTGCAGAAACAGCAGCACGCCAATCTGGTCTTCGTTTTCGATCAACGGCAATGCCAGCACCGAGGTGATCGAGAGTTCAGCCACTTGCCGGCGGATCGGCTGCAACTCCGGCGCCGTGAGCGCATCAGCCGCCTGTACCAAGCCTCGTTCCACGCACAAGTCCTGGCACACCGTCACCACCGCGGCCAGCGCGGCGTTATCACCACTCGCCACTCCGTCCGCGTGATATTCCTGTACCGCCGTGGGCGGGAGTCCCGGCTTGCGCATGGCCGCCACGCAACGCGTCAGATGCCACTGCGATCCCATTTCAGTCGCTGCGGTCGAAAGTACCGCGGTCGCATTATTCTGGTGATAGAGCTTGCGCGTGATTTCCGCCACCCGCGTGAAGCTGCTGACATCGGCCTGCTCGGCCGGCGCGGCCGGCGTGGGAGCGGGTGCTGCCGCCGCCGGAGGCGGTGGCGCGGCGGGCGCATGTGGCGCGGGCACGGTGCCCGCGTAGCGCGGTGTCATTCCCGCTGAAATGTAGAGCCGCTGCAAATCCTCGTTTCTTTCTTCTTCCCGCGGAAACAATTCCTGGATGCGTTGCAGCCGTTCTACGGCCTTCGACCGCATGCCATACTGCACCAGGATTTCCGCCTGCAGCATCAGGTCCTGCAACGCCGCCGCCCCCAGCGTCGGTTCTTCGCGCGCCGCCGGTTCGCGGTTTCCTTTGTTCAGCTGGTTCAACCGCGATGCGACGACGTTGAACTTGCTGTCATCGATCTTCCCGCGCAGGCTCTCCAAGCGACGCTGATGTCCCCGCTCGTACGGGTCTACATCAGCCGCCCGATCCAGGCAATCGGCTGCCTTCTGAAAATTCCCCATGCTGTAATACAGGTCAAACAGCTTGATCAGCGTCTGGCAATAATCGTTTTCCCGGTTCGACGAGTTAAACAGTTCACTCAGGAACTCCAGCATCTCCGGCGAGGCCCGGTGGTTCGCCGTCAGATCCTGCATGGTCGCAATGAATGCGCGCCGTTCTCCCTTTTTGCGTTGGAACGCTTCGAGTTTCCGTGCCAAAGCGGTTGCCTCGGCATCGAGTTGACCATCTAACATCGACCCGATCAGCGTGACTACCTGCTGCAAGCGCGTTGGATTTTGCTCAAACAACGCCCACACATAGGGCTCCGCATCCAGGGACCGTCCTGCCGCGAGCAGCGCCTGCGCGTAACTTTCGCGCAATTCGAGCGATTGGCTGCCCGTCATCACGTGCGGTTCGAAGATAAAAATCGCCGCCCCAACTTGCCCTTGCGCTAACAGGCTGTTGCCGTAAGCCAGGGCGATACGCAGATCGCTGGCATCTTCGCTGTAAGCGCGCTCGTAGTACTGTGCCGCATTCTGCCCCGCTTCCTGGGCGAGTTCGGCCACCCGCAGGAACGACGCGGCCGCCTGCTGCCTCTGACCAAGGTCGGACGAGAGCTCGGCCAGGCGCAGGAAGTTCGCTTGCGTTGGTTCCAGGGTCACGATTCGCGTGAGCACCTGCATCGCTTCGGTTTTCTTGCGCTGCTTTGTCAGATCGTCGAGCGCATTCTCGTAGGTGCCAATCGCCAGTTTCTTGTTGGAATTCTCCAGCAACTGTCCGAAGCGGAATTTCTGTTGCCAGGTAGGGCTGCCGTGGCGGGCCAGCTTCTTATAGGTGAGGCTCGCGCGGGTTGAATCCCCAAGTCCGACTTGCCGCTCAAACAAGTCGCCCAGAAGGGTCACCGCCTCTGCCGATCGGTTCAGCGACAGGCAAAGATCCGCGGCCATCGAACGCACATTGTCGTTTTCCGGATCTTCCAGCAGGATCTGGAGATACTCGTTCAGGGCATCGCCGGTCTTGCCCTTCTGCAGAAGCTTCTCCGCTTGGGCGACACGCTTGGCGATTTCGTTGCGATCGGGCATGGGCCGGTAATCGGGGAGGTAACCTGCCCCTCGATTCTAGGAGCCGGGTATACACGCGGCAATCGGGTAACGCCGCCTCTCGGTTACGAAGGTCATTCGGGCGTTCAGCTTCCGGACTTCCTCCAATTTCTGATATACGTGCGGGATGTCGCTCAGTTCGACCCCTTCTCCCGGGCCTGCTCCGTCTGCAACCCATCCCGCGCCAATCGACGTCGAACACGGCCTGCGCCATCAGCTCACCGCCGGGCAGATCGCGATGGTGGCCATCGGCGGATCCATCGGGACTGGATTGCTGCTTGGCTCGGCTCCCGCCATCAGCATCGCCGGCCCCTCGGTGATCCTCAGTTTCCTACTCGCCGCCTTCATCAGCCTTACAGCAACCATGGCTCTCGGCGAACTCGCCTGCGCCCACCCGGCCGCCGGGTCCTGGGGTGTCTACGCCCATCTTTATTTGAACGACTGGGCAGGTTTCCTTTCCCGGGCTGGATACTGGGCCGGCATCGCCGTTTCCATCGGCGCCGAGATGGTCGCCGCCGCTACTTATATGCATTACTGGTTCGCCACTGTTCCCCCGGTCGCGTGGGTCGCTCTCTTTTCTCTGCTTCTTCTAGCCGTGAACCTGCTCGGCGTCCGCCAATACGGTTGGTTCGAGTTCTGGTTCGCCATGATCAAGGTCGTGACGATCGCGGCCTTTGTCGTTCTCGGCGCTGCTTTACTGTTCAGCGGACATCTACCTTCGCACTACGCCGATCGCGGCGGTTTCTTCCCCAACGGATCACTCGCCCCACTATTGGCGATGACGTTTGCTATCTACACCTTCGGCGGCGTCGAATTCGTCGCCGTCGCCTCTGGAGAATCGCGCTCTCCCAAGGACGTCGCTAACGCCGTCCGCATCACCTTCGTCGTGCTTACCCTTATCTATCTCGGCTCCATTGCAGTGCTCGTCGGCGTCATGCCCTGGAGTTCGGCTGCCGTCACCGAAAGCCCGTTCGTATCGGTCTTCCGTTCTGTAAGGATCCCTGGTGCCGCACACTTAATGAACTTCGTCGTACTCACCGCCGCTCTCTCTGGAGCGAATGCGGCCCTCTACGTCTCGGGTCGCATGCTCTTTTCCATGGCGCGAAGCGGATGGGCTCCCTCAGGCCTCGGGCGTCTCAGCTCAAAAGGCACTCCCGGGTGGGCACTTCTTGTTTCGGCTTTCGGCATCGCCCTGGCGCTGATTCTGGTCACTTTCGCTCCTGGAGATGCCTTCGTCTTTATTCTTCGCGCCGCGTTTTTTGGCATGATGCTTTCCTGGCTCGTTTCGCTTGCCGCCCACATCGTCTTCCGCTCACGCCTCACTCCAGCGCAGGCAGCCGCTCTGCCGCTCCGCTCGCCCATGAAGGGATGGGGCTCCATCATCGGGCTCACCGTGGTCACAGCCGTAGTCCTGAAAGGCTGGTGGGACTCACGGATCAACCTGATCAGCGGACTGCTTTACCTGTCCCTGTTGACCGTGGCTTACTTCTTGATTGCCGGCGCTCGAAAAAAGCGCAGCCTCGTCCAAGTCTAGAAGTCTCGCTTGCCGCACGCCGTCGATGTCATCAGCGCGCGGGATGGCTCGCGGCTGAGGCCGTTCCCATGCCCTGCCGTTACAATGGCGGCTATGACCGACGACCTGTTGCGCTACCGTGCTGAGTTTCCCATCCTCGAGCGCACAACCTACCTGATCAGCAATTCGCTCGGTGCCATGCCTCGCGGTGTCTACGACTCACTTCGCAGCTATGCCGATACCTGGGCAACGCGCGGCGTGCGCGCCTGGCACGAGGGGTGGTGGGAGTTGGCGGGCAAGGTAGGAGATGAAATCGGCGTTCTGATGAACGCACCGTCCGGCTCAGTTTCTACACACCAGAACGTTACCACCTGCCAAGCTGTCGTTGCATCGTGCTTTGACTTCTCAGGCCCGCGCAACAAGATAGTTTTCAGCGATATGAATTTTCCGTCCGTTATCTATTTCTGGCAGGCGCAGCAACGCTCGGGCGCCCGCGTGCAGATGGTGAAAACGGACGATGGCATTACGGTCCCCACGGAGCGCCTGCTCGAAGCCATCGACGAGCAAACTCTGCTCGTTCCGATTTCGCACGTGATTTTTCGCAGCTCCTACATTCAGGATGCGCAGGCGATCATCGAAAAAGCGCATCGCGTCGGCGCCATGGTCGTCCTGGATACCTTCCAGTCGCTAGGCAGTGTGCCCGTCGATGTCACCGCTCTCAACGTCGACTTCGTCTGCGGCGGCGTCTTGAAGTGGCTGTGCGGCGGCCCGGGGGTCGCCTACCTTTACGTGCGACCCGATCTCGGCGGCAAGCTCGAACCAAAACTCACGGGTTGGTTCGCTCATCAGAATTCGATGGGCTTCGAAGTCGGCCCCATCCAATATGCCGACCCGCCCTATCGTTTTATGAACGGGACGACCCATATTCCCGCGCTCGAAGCTGCGCGCCCAGGCCTGAAAATCATCCGGGAGATCGGCGTGCCGAGAATTCGCGAAAAGTCGAAACGCCAAACCGCAAAGCTCATCGAGCTTGCTGACCGTCATGACTGGCGCGTGAACACACCGCGCGATCCGGAGAAGCGCGGGGGCACCGTCTCCATCGCCATGCCCGACGCATTCGACGTCTGCCAGGAATTATTACGCCGCGACATTCTTGTCGACTATCGTCCTCAAGCTGGCGTTCGCATGTCGCCACATTTCTACACAACCGACCAGGAGATCGAGGCCGCCATCGCCGCCGTGGATGAAATTCTTCACACGCGTTCGCTGGCGGCGCGGTAACACTTCCCATCGTGGCCACACTGTATTACCTCGGTAAGCCCGAGGCCCCGCTTTCCGAGCGGCTTCTCACGGCCCTTCCGATATTCTGCTGAGTCGTTGCCCAAAGCCGCGGCACGCACGCCAATCAGATTCAGTATGTCTTCGTATTTGTCTATCTACCTTCTTTCTTTCGGCCTTGGTGCGGTCGGGTCTTTGCTGGGGGCGGTCGGCGGAATCGTGCTTGTCTCCTACGGTTGGTCGATCCGGAGAGCAGCGCTCCACCGTAGAACTCCCACGGTCGAAAAAGTTTTGAAAGCCCACCCCGGACTCGTTGAAGCCAGCGGTATTGCCGCCGGACCTTATACCACCACCTCGCCGATCACTGAAACTGCCTGTTTCGCTTACCGCGCGGTGGCGTGGCGCGAGCGCCACTCGGGAGGCGAATCGAGCTTCGAACTGGTCGTTGAGGAGAAGCTCCACGTACCCTTCTATCTCGATGACGGCACCGGCATGCTTCTGATCGATCCCGCGGGCGCGAATCTCGATCTCCGCCATGACTTCCGCCATGAATTCAAAGATGTAAGTCTGCTCAAGGACAATCTCGCGCTCAAGAATCTGGATGACTTCCTGCAACGCCATTCTGTCAGCGCCGCCGGTTCGAGGCTTCGTGTCGAGGAATTCTGCATCAAACCGAAAACACAGCTCTTCGTTCGCGGAACCCTCGCGCCCAATCCCGGCTTGGCCGTCGGTCCGCGAGATCCACTGCCTACCGAAGTGCCAGTCTTGCCCGCAGGGCACGGTTTGACTTCGCTCTCCGCCGAAGTTGCCGCGCCCAAGGTCGATCAACCGGAAAACGGGAATGATTCAGATACCAGTCAGGCTCGACCGGAATCAGGTCCCAAAGCGTTGTCACCCACCGATTTGATGGCTGCCCTCAATGAGGTGGTCGATCTCACCGGCACGCTGCCTCTACCGGGAAGCTCGACCCACATGACTCAGCAGGGTAAGATAGCCGCCGCTCTGCAGCGCGCCGGCATCCTGATGCCTGATATCCGTTCCCTGATGCTGGAGGGCGAGTCTGCCGCGGACCGACCTGCGATTCCCGCAGACGGGGAAGAATCCGCCGCCGGCAACGGCCTCCCCTCGGCAGCCTCCAACGCCGCAAGCCATCAAGAATTTGATTTGAAACCGTCTCTGGTAATCATGAAAGGGACCGCGCCATTCGACTTCGTGATCTCATGGCGCGGAAAATCCATTCACTCCGCCTCAGTTTCCTGGAAAGTAAGATTCCTTCCCTGGGCGGGCGCCGGCCTCACGCTTTTCTCATTATTCTTCTTTGTTCGGCAGCTTGGCTGGCTCTAAGGGCCCAAAGCAATCCGCCCCAACCAAGGCCCTTCCCATCGGGATCGGGGCTCGCTTTCAGGCTCATCGGCACCACCCTTCTAACCTATCTTGATGAAGCCCAACTGCAACCCTCGATTAAAATGACTGCGTGCCCGACACCGTTCGCATCGGCATCATCGGCGACTTCAACCCGGAGTTTCGCTCCCATCACGCCACGAACGACTCCCTGCAGCATGCGGCGGCGAAACTCGGCTTGACCCTCGAATCCCAATGGATCCCGACCCCTTCGCTGGTCGAAGCCGGCGCCGATAAGACCCTCGAGGCCTTCGATGGCCTGTGGGCCTCACCCGGCAGCCCCTACAAGAGTATGGATGGGATGTTGAGAGGGATTGAATTCGCCCGCAAGCGCGATTGGCCATTCCTGGGCACCTGCGGAGGGTTCCAGTACGCGGTTATCGAGTGCGCGCGCAACGTGCTCGGCATCAAGGACGCCGACACCGCCGAAAATAATTCCGGCTCCAAGAACATCATTATTTACCCTGTAGCATGTGCAGTTCCAGATCAGGCGGGAAATGCGCCCAAACTTTCCGGCGTGATCCCGGAAATCCGAATTCGTCCCGGGTCTTATCTGCAGACGTTCTATTCGAAGGACGTCATCACGGAAGAATTCTTCTGCAACTTTGAGTTGAATCCGGATTTCGAGTGGTGCTCGATCGAAGCCGGCTTTCCGATCGCGGCGCGGGGTTCCCAAGGCGAGGTGCGGGCGATCGAATCACCCACGCACCGCTTCTTCATTGCTACCTTATTTCAGCCACAGCTCAGTTCTAAGCCCAATAAGCCTCATCCTCTGATCATCGCCTTCGTTCAGGCCGCAAACGATTGGGGCAAGAAGAAACTCGACGACAGCGTTCTGGAGTAGGCGAACGTCGTTCGCCGATCGGCGCTGCAATTTCCCTTACCGTGTCCAGGTCGTTCCGTTATCCCAATAAATCGTGTTCCCGTCTTTGCTGATGCTGCCGCTCACCTGGGTTCCGTTCCAGTTGGTCGTCAGATGCCAACGGCCGTCGGTCTGGCCGGTGCCCGTTTGGCCGCTCTCATTGGTGAGATTCAGATTCCGCCGGCGCTGCCGGATGTAACAACCTTTGGAGTGGTCTCCGCTGCGGTACCAGGTTCCGTCGACATTCGGATAATGGGACCCCCCGCCTCCACCGCCGCTGGGACAACGGGCCCAAAATGTCCCGTTCGACCAAGTGATTCGGCTTGCGTCCTGGCTCAATGTACCCTGAACCAGGTTCCACTGATCAGCCATGATCGTGTTTCCGTTCATGCCCATCACATGACCAGTCGAGGTACTGCCTTGTTCGTTGGTCAGGTTGTAGAAGGGGCCATTCTGCGTAATGGAACAATGTTTGCTCGGATCGCCTTGCGCGCACCATGCTCCGGTGAAGCCGGACGGCGCCCACGGATCCTGCGGCGGAGATGCCAACGCCGTTTCAATCTTGAGGTTTTGCGTGATGGCAATAGCCGCCAGAATCGCTAGGGCCAGTGAAAACGCTCTCATCTTGCTGGATTTCATCGCCGACGGACCTCCCCGGTTGGCGTGACATTTTGCCAAAGAGCTTCCGGCCGAACAAGTATCAATTCAGATCGACTCCGAAGTTTTGCAGCACATCGCCGTCTTTCAATGTCGGGTCCTTGTCTCGCTATAGCTCCTCCGGAGCATTCGGGACACCTTCGTAACTTCGATCTCGCGGCATTCCGGGGTAGCATCGCCGCAGGCTTTCCGTCGTTCCCGCTGCGGACAAGCAACGGGAGGTCGCATGCGCAGAATTCTCCGCAACTTCGCCATCTGTTTCGTCGGACTGGTCGTCTTCGCTCTCCTGGCAAAAGGTCAGGATGCATCGCAGTCGTTGGGCGACGTCGCCCGCAAGACCCGCGAGCAGAAGCAGCAGGCAAAAGACGCGCAAGATAAATCCAAAGTTCCGGCCAAGGCGCCGCGCGTCATCACTGACGAGCAAGTCGCCCACTCCGTCAGCGAACAGTCTTCGGACGAAAGCACTTCAGCCGCCGCAACCGAGAAATTGCCCTCCACCAAAATCCCGCCCGAACAATGGAAGTCGCGGATTCTTGCGCAGAAGACTGTTGTGAGCACCCTCGAAAACAACATTCAAAAGGAAAATGATTCGATCCAATTCGCGCCCGCCAACTGCGTCTCGGGATGCCTGCAATGGAATGAGCGCCAGCGGCAGAAACAGGCCGACGTCGAACGCATGCAATCCCGCTTGAAGGACGAGCAGAAGAAACTGGAGGAGATGCAGGAGGCAGCTCGGCAGCAGGGCTACGGCAGTTCCGTCTCCGACCCTGAATAATCTTCCATTCCGCCTTGCTTGCAGTACTTCCTTCCGTGACACGCTCCCCACCCTTCCGCTATTCTTCCCTGCACTCTATGTCGGACGTCGCACAAGATTCCCAGCCCGATCGACGCTGGCTCTCGGGTGGCATGGCCGTCGTGTTCGTTCTGGCTGCGGCCAAGCTCGTTATCCACTGTTACTACAACAACCGCTACGATTTCTTCCGCGACGAATTCGACTACCTGGCCTGCGCCCGTCATCTTGCCTGGGGATACGTGGATCAACCGCCCGTTGTGCCCTTCCTGGCGCGAGTTTCCCTCATAACTCTTGGCGATTCCCTGCGCGCTATTCGATTCTTACCCGCGCTCGCCATGTCTGCCACGATTGTGCTCACGGCGATGATCGCGCGCGAGTTCATGGGACGCGCGGGCGCGCTCATCCTTTCGGCGGCCGCGGTCGCCGTCGCCCCTATCTACTTGGCAGATGCCAGCCTCCTCGGGACCAATGACTTCGAGCCCATCCTCTGGATGGGTTGCGCCTATTTCGCAATCCTGGCGGTGAAGCGCGATCAGCCCCGTTACTGGCTCTGGTTTGGCGTTGTAGCCGGCATCGGACTCGAAGAGAAATACACGATCGCATTCTTTCTGATCGGGATCGTGACTGGCCTTCTGCTCACTGAGCAGCGTAGTGCCTTCTTAAGTCGCTGGCCGTGGTTGGGTGCGCTCGCCGCATTCGTCATCGCCTTGCCCAACATCCTTTGGAATATCCACTACGACTATCCGTTTCTCCAGCTGATGCACAACATCCGCATGGACGGCCGCGACATCCAGTTGACGCCGTTGCAGTCTCTCGCGCAGCAGTGCATTCTTCTCCAACCGATTGCGGCGCCGCTCTGGATCGCCGGGCTTTGCGCCCTTCTCTTCTGCCGTCTGTTTCGTCCCTACCGTTTCCTCGGCATCAGTTATCTCGTCACGTTCGCGATCCTCGTCGCGCTCCACGGCAAGCATTACTACTTCGCGCCGATGTACCCGATGCTCTTCGCCGCAGGCGCCGTCCTTTTGGAACATGCGGTCAATCGCCCAAAGCTCGTCTGGCTTCCCTACGCAGCCGCCCTGCTCGTGCTCGCCGGCGGCGCCTGGGCCGCGCCGCTCGCCATGCCGGTTGTTCCCATCGAGCGCCTCGAGGCCTTTCTCGACCACTTCCCCATCAAGGTGCCGCGCAGCGAGCACAGCCACGTTGGTACTCCATTGCCCCAGCACTTCGCCGATCAATTCGGCTGGCGTGAAATCGTGAGCGAAGTAAATGTCGTGTGGCAGAAAATTCCACCCGCCGAGCGCCCCGATTGTGCCATCTTTGGCCAGGATTACGGTCAGGCTGGCGCCATTGACTGGTTTGGCCCGCAGTATGGTTTGCCGCCCGCGCTCAGTGGCCATCAGACCTGGTTCTTGTGGGGACCGCGTCACTACTCCGGCAACTGTGCAATCGTCCTGGACGATTCGCCCAGAAGGCTGGCCGAGATCTACAACCACGTTGAGCTGGTGGGATACACGCCCGACAATCCTTATGCCAATGTGAGGCATCTGCCCGTCTACATCTGCAAGGATCCGAAAAGCCCAGGTTGGCTCCAGCGAGAATGGCCGCGACTGAAAAAATGGCGCTAGCAAAAAAGAGTAGTGGAGCTTACACACAGCCTATCGAATGAGTGCTGTGATTGACGCCTGTCCAGCTTTCAAATCATCTTTTCGCAGCGCAGGCAATCCTATTTTCCGGGATGTTGTAACTGCACTTCCATCGAAATCCCATCGCATCGTGCTTGCCGTATCCCCAAACTTCGAGCAATAGTTCGTTTCCTGCGACGGCCTCTGCTTCGATAAACACATGATCGTTTCCACGCAAGGTGTCACGCAGGGCAGGCGGCACCTGTTGTGTCAAAGTGCCCTTATCGAGCACCAGGGGACCGGTCGCGTCGGCCACGGCGAAGAGCAATGCCCGCGAGGTTCGCCGGCCCAAGTACTCGGTCACAAGAAGCCGGTCGTCCTCCGTCCAGGCCGCAGCCGCAACGCCGACGTAATCGCAAAGTTTTCGCGTCCGCCCGCTCCCTGACTCCACGACCCATAGTGAGTGGAAGGTCCCATCCAGATCGGTAGCCGGCGCTTCACGTTCTGCGTTGCGTACCACGAACCTTCCATCCGGCGAACGCAGTTCACCCGCTTTCGGAAAGACGACGAACGGCGCGCTCTTCAAACTCCCACAAGCGGCCAACACGATCCCGAGGTTCACGAGGATGCGCCACGCGGACATACCGGCCTCCGCTGCGATTAGAACTTGAGCCCATTGTCCTGACCGTGCGCGCCGTCACATGGGCGATTACTTTCGTTTGCCGGGAATGTCGTCGTACGACCGATTCCTCCGGGCGATCGCGGCCGGCGGTTGAAACTTCAAGCGACGAGACGTCTTCTCACGATGCCATTGCGTTCCAATATACATTGCTATACAATGTATATAGCGATGGAAGGTAATAGCAATCACGGTGAGCGTTGGGAAGCCCAACTCCGCAAAGGCTGTCTCGACCTTGTGATTTTGGCCGTACTTTGGGAAGAACGCCTTTACGGCCTTGAGATCCTGCGCCGCCTGGAGCAGATCGCCGGGCTTGATCTGGCTGAAGGCACGCTCTACCCCATCCTCATGCGGCTTAAGCAGGAAGGTCTGCTCGAAAGCACATGGGTAGAGGCCGAGACCGGTCACCCGCGCAAGTATTACCGCCTAACCCGGGTGGGCCGGCAGCGCACCGGCAAGATGTGCCAATCCTGGGAGGAGTTCAGTCAGGGCATTTCGCGTTTACTCGCGCCCGTCAAGGAGTCTGACCGATGATCGCAGCCACTGTTCATTCTACCGACGCTATCTCCGCGTACCTGCAGCGCGTGCAGAACGGTCTCAAGCAATTTGACGCGGCCACGCAGCAGGAAATCCTTTCCGAGATGCAGGTTCACATCCGCGAGCGCGCGGACGAATTCGAGCAGCGCGGCTCCTCCGCACCCGTTGAGGATGCCCTGCTCGCGCTAGGTGATCCCACGGTTCTGGCGCAGCAATTTGCCGAAGTCTCTGTGCAACAGCGGGCCAGCCGCAGTTTCTCGCCCTGGCTCCTGCTGCGCACGGCCGCCCGCATGATGATCCTCGGGGCCCGCGGCATGGTCGCGTTTTTCGTTGGCTTGATCGGCTACAGCACGGCACTTGCTTTCTTTGTCGGCGCGTTTGGCAAGTTGTTTTATCCGGACAGATTCGGCCTCTGGGTCGGACCGCACGGGGTCGCATGGGGCTCACTGTCGAATCTCCATGGTGAGCGGGAACTCGCCGGGGGATCGTTCCTCTATCTGTCGCTGATTTTAGCCTTCGTCGCAGGCAGCTTGACCACGCTGCTGCTTCGCTGGCTCGTCCGGCCCACCGGATGGATCGGCCACTTACTCCGCCGCCTGCGGTAACTGGGACGGCAGTCGCAAATCGCCGGGATGCGTCGAGCGCCTCACAGGTGCACCCAGCCCAGACGAATCATTCCGAGGGATCCGATTGCGACGACCGCCCACAGCAAGACGCCTTGAGCCAGCGGCCGCACACCAACCTTCCGCAGTGTCTCTTTCGAGAGCCCTGTCCCGATCAGAAATAGCGTCACCGTCAACCCGGCGCGGCCCAGTTTGTTCAGCACGGGATACGCGGCATGAAAAACCGGCACGTAGGTATTTGCCAGCGCGGCGAGGCAAAACAACCCGATGAACCATGGCCACTGAATTTTCGCCTTGCTCTTGTTCGCGACCGCTGTGAACAAAGACACCGGTACGATCCACAACGCCCGCGCCAGTTTCACCGTCGTTCCAACTGCCAGTGCCAGCACTCCGTACTTTGCCGTCGCACCCACCACAGAGCTGGTGTCATGGATGGCGAGCGCCGACCACAATCCAAACTGTGTCTGATCCAGATGCAGCATCGTGCCGAGGATCGGGAAAAGTAGAAGCGCGATGGAATTCAGCACAAATATCGTGCCCAGCGAAACTGCCATTTCTTCTTCAGTCGCATTCGTGATGGGACCGACCGCGGCGATGGCGCTCCCGCCGCAAATCGCCGTACCGGCGGAAATCAGAAACGATGAGGTCTTCTCGACATTTAGAATCCGGCCGAGCACCCAGCCGAGCGCCATCGCCAACGTGATGCTCGCCGCGGTGTAGAGAAACCCGGTTCGACCCACACGCATCACCTCGCGCAAATCCATACCGAATCCCAGGCACACGACCGAAGCCTGGAGCAGGAACTTTGAGAGCCTTTTCGCGTCGAGATGATAGGGATGGGTGAGCGATAGCCCGTAGACTAATCCCGCGGCCAGGGCTAAAGGTGGCGAGACGAATCCGCTTGCCGCCACAATGATGCCGACAAAAAAGAGGTTCTTCTGCACACCACGATTCTGGCGCGGTCCAATCGCCCCCGTCCAAGCAGTAGTTCTTATGAGTGATAAACCGGACTTATCATTTACGGCGGTTCGATGGCTTTCCGTTTTTCACCGCGATTCCACCGCCAGGAATCAACAAGTTACGCCGCTCCAAAGCGAACCTGCGGAACGCTCCTGCGGGCCCCTGCGGCTCCGGACCGGCCGGGTAAATGAGGGTAAACTGCCGCAACACGCGCAAGCCCAGGATCTCCACCAGCCGCAGGGTGCCCATCTCCACCTCTTTATAGGTGGCCCATCGGGAGGCAAATCCCACCCCCAGCCCTGCCTCTACAGCCGACTTGATCGCTTCCGTCGAATCCAGGTCCATCGCAATCTTCAGCTCTTTCAGCCGCAGGCCCGCCTTCTCAAGAGCCATCTCGACCACCCTGCGCGTTCCCGATCCCTGCTCTCGCATCAGCAGGGGTGCCGTCGCCAACTGCTTCGCGCGGATCGGCGACCCGCTCCCCCATTCATGGCTTGCCGGTACCATCAGCACAAGTTCGTCATCCAGGAAAGGCTCCGCGTGCACATCCCGCCGGCGCGCCGGACCTTCTATCAGCCCGAGCGAAATTTTCTGCTGCTCCAGCGCCGACACGATCTCTTCTGTGTTCCCGCTTTGCACCGACAAATGCACCTGGGGATATTCCCGATGAAACTCGCCCAGCATCCTCGGTAAAACATACTGCGCGATGGTTGTCGAAACCCCGATTCGCAACTCGCCCGCTGCCTTGCCACCCAACTCCGCGATTGCCTGTTCGGCCTCCCCCAACACTTCGTCGATCCGGCGCACGTAGCGCAGCAGAATCGTTCCAGCCGGCGTCAGGGCTACGTGTGGGCCGGTGCGATCAAATAGCGGCACACCGAGGTCTTCTTCGAGCGCCTTCACCTGCAGGGTTACTGCAGGCTGAGACAGGTACAGCAACTCGCCCGCACGCCGGAAGCTCAGTTGTTCGGCCACCGCGCGAAACACTTTTAGACGGAAATTTGCCAGTTGCGCCAACCGGCTATTATCTACCCACACGAATGGCTTGAGAATAACGGCCGCAGCACGACGTCGACGGCCAGAAACTAAACGGCCCATGATTTCGCGCTAATAAAGAGGAAGAGAGAGAAATAGAAAGGAAATTCGTTAACGCTAGGAACGGGGACTCGGGATCCAAGCCCGGGGGCTGCCAGCGTGACACGTTGACCTACTTCTTCAACAGACTGGTGTGGCTCGCAACACACAACCAGTGACCATCTTCCTGCACCCAGGTATCCGTGGAGCGGCCGGTGTGATCGTATGCCTTGCCGGCCACCGTTCCCTTCGCCCGATAGACACCCGTTATGACCGCCGTGTCTTTGTACAAGCTCACTTGCATATCGCGAAGCGTCATCGACGACGGCTGAAACGTTGGATCGGCAATATCCGCCAGAAATTTCTGACGGTCACTTACTTCGCCGTCGTACTCCGTGTTCACAAAGTGATCGGCGATCATGCCCTGCAACGCGTGCGAATCCCGTTGCACCTGTGCCTCGTTCCACAGGTTTTCAAGCACCATCAGCTTCGTCGCCTGCGGATCGGAATTCTGCGCGAGGCTGCTGCCGCAGAGGGCGAAGACCCCGATGCATCCCAACGCGTAGCGGCTCCATGTCGATCGTGGTTTCATTCAGCACGCGCCTGCGCAAGCGCACGCCGAAGATAGCAACTGCTACGATCGCCCATCAAACCAAATCACGCCGGAGACGTTACCGATGTCATACGTCAGGAAATTGAGCACTTTACGGCACAGGCCTGATAGTGCGATGCTAAGGGACTTCTAGGTTGCTTTCTCCAGCCGAAAATCGCGGGTTCGCCAGGAGAACCGCAGACATGTCGCGTTTAGCGCAATATTCGCTTGCATTTGTGCTGGCCGGTATTTTCGCGCTTCCTGCCTGCTCCAGCCTCAACCCGCTTTGCGGCAGCTCACGGCCAGTTCCTGTGCTCACCAGTATCAGCCCCACGAAGGTGACGGAAGCCCAGCTCAAAGGCTCGTTCGTTCTCAACGCAGTGGGGAGCCAATTTGTTTCGGCATCAGTCCTGGTTGTCAATGGCAACCCCGTGGCCACCACAGTCACGAGCAGCACGGCGATCAAGGCTGAAGTTGGGCCAGCCAACCTCAGCGGGCCCGGCGTTTATGGCGTCTGGGTTAACACGCCCGCCGGCAATTCCGGCGATCTTGGCTGCAGCAGCGGCGGTAGCAGCTCGCAAGCCTCTCTCACCGTGCAATGATTCGAGCGCTCTGGAACATTCCAGCCTCCAGAGAAGGCACTTCCGAAACGCGACCAAAAAGAACGCTCCTGCCGAAGTCGTTTATCCGCCGCAAGTTTCACGCCCTCGGCAGGGCTACATGGCTCCCAGCAATTATTTCGTGGCCTCAAGCGACTGCGCGCCTCCATCGCCGATCTCCAGCGCGCGGGTCTTTCCGCGGAAGAAGACTTCCGACACTGCCGTCTTACCCTCGGCGTTCGGCTTGGTCGTAGTTCCGTTCGCCGGAGCGGAGTTCTTCAGATCGACGGCCTTCGCCGGTGCCGTCGCAATCACCTTGTTCCCCTTCATCACTTTCAGTTCGACATTCGGCCCGTTACCTTCCCAGCTCAAGTTGTATTCGCCCGGTGTCAACTGGACTCCGCCGACCATCGCGGGTTGAATCAGTCTCATCGATCCCTTCTCGGCGGCGAACGCGCACGTCGCCATGACCATCACTGCTGCCAGAAAGAATTTGCTGTAATTTGTAGTTTTCATCTTTTCCTCCTTCATCTCGACCGCTTACCGATGCTATGGCTACGTTCGCAGGAAAGAAAAAGTTCCGCTAGTGTGGATCGTCACTCGCGGGACGTGACACGTGTCATCTGACAAATGTCACTTCACATAACAAAGTGCCGATGTAACCAAACGCCAGCGAATCATTTTCCTGATGAAACAGATCACAATCTACGATTCAATCCGCATAGTATGTTGGGGAAGTATGCCATTCGAACGAGCGCGGGGGGGAGCAGCCGACTTACTCGGCTGCTCCATAGCTCAATGCTCTCGCGCTGTCTCCAGCTCGCGGATGTACTCGACCACTGCGTCACTCCAGCCGTCGATGTGTGTCCACTTACCGTAGCCAACACCGTTCTTGTAACTCGCTGCATTCACGACATATCCCTGTCTCTTGGGTCCGGGAACGGTATCGTGTGCCTGCTCATCGGTGATTACGATCAGGCGATCGTAGCGTTGTCCGGCATCGCGTTCGGCTCGGCGATGCAACTCATCCACTGCCTTGCCGAGTTGTGTGCCGCTGTGCGCCTGGCTCTTCTCGATGGCGTCACGGAGAGCGAAGCCACGGCGCGGCGGTACCTCCACGAGTTCGTTGGAGAAGGTGTACACCATCACCTTCTCGCCGATCTCGCGCAGTAACACCGCCAGACCGTAAGCAGCATCGAGCCGCTGCATTTCCGAGCGGCGCGACAATGGCGCCGTCATCGATGCCGAAACGTCGATCAGCAACGCAGTGTTTCCCGCCAGTTTCGGCTGCGCTGCAACCGAAGCCAGCATCGCCCGTTCCAGCGACTCTTCCCACTGCGGCGCGTAACGAGCCGCAGCCAGAAAGCGGAAAGGGAGCAGACGCTGCGCATTGATCGCCTCGAGCGCCGAAAGCACCAGCGGCTGCGCGACGCCGGCCTCACGGAAGTTGCGGAGGTTGCGCAGCAACGCCAGAGCTCCCAGCTTCTTCTCGCTGAGCAGGCGCTCCCACACCTCGCGCTTCGTCGTGCTGTCAGCCGCGCCGGCTGCCGAGTGCGCAACTTCCCAGGTGTCAGGAGTTGCCAGCCGTCCCCAGATCAGCTTCTTCCACACGCCGGCCTGCTTGTCGTCGCGCGGCTTCGCGTGACACAGGAAGAGCACGTCGCGCAGCTTGATCGGCCCGCCGCGATCGTACTTGGCAAGCTGATACTCGTCGAACCTCGGGAACGACGCCGCTAGGCCCTTCTTCACTTGCCCCGACAGCGGAACGCGGCCATCTCTCCAGTAGATCGCCACGAATTCGGTGAGCTCATCGGCGCGCTGAATCACGCGTGCCAGCGTCTCCGCTACCAGCCCCCGATGCGTCTTCTGCCGTGCCATCTCGCGCACCAGGAGAAGAGGCGCATGACGGAGCTTCATGCGCTCGCGCGCCTCGACGGCCAGGGCCGCTACCTTTTCGGCCTCAACCTTCGGAACAAGTTCCGCGATGCGGCCCGCGATCTCGACGCCGTCCTCGTAGAACTGGCTCTCCCACAAGAGACATGCCAGCACCGAACGTCGCAGCTCGAGTTCGGCGGAGATCTTGCGTGCGGGCGCACCCTCGTGCGTCTTCAGTCCAGTAAGATGTGCAAGCTTCACAATATTGAGTCGGGCCATAGGACACCTGTCATTGGTCGTTCGCAACTCCTAATTAGTCGCCGGCTGGTTGTATTCCACCGTGACAGCCACGGCGCTTACAGTTAGATATCGCGCGGATAGAGCACTTTTGCCTCCAGGCCGCGCTTTGTAATGTCACTTCGCCCCGATGGGTTCCTCAATCCAGTTCTCATCGGCGTCTGCTACATCGGTCTCCGGATCTTCTGGAGCCTCAGCTGCAAACCCTATGCCCTGGAAACCCGCTCGCTTGCGAGCTGGCTCGGTCGGGATGATCAATGCGATGCGCTCCATCTGCGCCCGAGTCGGCACCGTCTTGTTGCTGAAGTCCGTGCAGTCCGCAACCTTGAACGGTACGGGGCGAAACTTGCTGAAGCAGCAATACACCGCCTCTTCGCTTTCCCGGAAACCTTGCTGAATGTGGGCCCAGTAGCACGCGTGGCATAACGAGCCTTGATCGCGCAGGGCGGCCTTTTTCATGACAATCGTTTGCATAACCAGTCGTTTCTAAGCGGGCCTTCGGCCCGCAGTTATAGGCTTTTTTCAAAGATGACACGCGTCATCCGTGGATTACGGCGGCCGGGGAACGAGCGACAAGGGCACATAGGTGCTCTATCCACTTGAGCTACACGGGCATAATTCCCGTGGCAGGATTCGAACCTGCGACCACCTGCTTACAAGGCGAAGTATCCCTCGCCTTCACCACCGGCCAAACGGAAGGCGGAGCCGGCCGCTAACGGCAAACCAGCTCCGACATCAATGCGTGACCGCTTTTACCTTCGCGACCTCGGCAATCAGGCCCAAAGGAACGAAGCCGACGGCCACCTTCCGCTGGGGAACATTCCGGTCACAGTAGTCCGTGCAATACAGAACGACCATCTGTACAGTTCGCACGCCGCCGCCGAAGGTACACGCGACGGCCCGCTTTCCGTCCGCTCCATACTGCACGTGAGCCGAAGTGCAACCAACGCAGAGGGAATCTGAAGCCGGCTGGCGCTTGCTTTCCAGGAGACCCGTCGATGACACGGCGACTCGTCGAACAATGCGAATTACAGCTACGAAAGCGATACAGACCAGCAACTCTGTCACTCAGGCCTCCTTTCTATGGGTCCGGGCTTGACCGGGACACACGACTGCCTCGACAGGCGCGAGCCCAAATGCTCGCGCCTGCGTCTGATAAAAATCTGGTCAGGGAACATGCGGCCACGGCATCGGACTCGCGTCCGGGAGGACTCGAACCTCCTTGCCTTGCGGCTTGCCAGAGAAGTAGCCGTAGCCTTCACCACTGACCCTGTGAAGTTAGGGCTGGGGGAATCATCGGCGGCGGGTCATGTCAAGGACAGTTGAAGGAACCGCAGCCTGCGCCACCCAGCAAGTTATGTTTTACGTGTGAGCGTCTGCGAGGTTAGAGGGACTTACTGACTCGCGGAAACAACGCCCGGTAGCAAGACCAATCGCTTGTCGATTGTCCTGGCGTACTTAGCACGTGTTGATCGATGCTTTGAAATGCCATTACGGGCGTCCTTTCTGAAGGATGTTGTGACTTTGCCATGACTCTTATTTTTCTGCAAGCGGAAAAATGAACATTATCGATCTTATCGCCGCTTAAGCAGCGCTATGACCGCAGCATTGAGCAGACTAACTCTCTTCGCTTCACCACTTATCGCCTTACAGCGGAGGACAAAACATGCGCTGGATTTTGAGAACATTGTTTCACAGCCGCCGACCGCATCCTGACTGGCAACCGTCACGCCGTCAGCACGCTGCAATGGGAACTCAGGGACCATTTGAAACTCGCTGCGTCCCCCGTATTCGCCTTCTCTCTTGACATTCGCTTTATATTCGCCCACAATCGGCCCATGGCGATCACCCGGCGGCAACACGAGGTTTACGACTTCATCTCCCGCTTCATCGCGGAACACGGCTATTCCCCGTCCTATGAAGAGATCAAGGATGGCATGCGTCTCAACTCCCTGGCAACGGTGCATAAACACATCACCAACCTGGAGAAGAAATCGCTCCTCACCCGTGATTACAACCGCAGCCGCTCCATTGACCTGCTGCCACCCAAAGGCAAGCTAAAGCAGTCGATGAGCGTCAATACCGGGGTGGTTCTTCCCATCCTTGGCCGCATTGCTGCCGGTCGCCCCATTGAAGCCATCGAGCAGCGGGACGCCAACACCATCTCCCTGGCCGACTTCGTTCGCTCGAAAGAGGTCTTCGTGCTTGAAGTCCGTGGCGAGTCTATGCAGGACGAACATATCCTCGACGGCGATTATGTCCTTGTCGAGCGAACCAAGACCGCACATACCGGAGAGATCGTCGTTGCTCTGGTGGATGGCGTTGATGCGACTCTCAAACGCTTCTATCGTGAAGGCGAAAATATCCGCCTGCAACCCTCGAACGCCAGCATGAAGCCGATCATTGTTCCTGCCGCCTCCGTCGATATTCAGGGCAAGGTCATCGGCGTTTTGCGCAAGTACTAGCCATCCCTAAGATATCTTTCCGGGGGTGAGGCGGGGCGGACATTGCCGCGTCGGGCGACCCGCGGGCACAATGCTGGCATGCTCACACTGCCGCACGCTTCACCCGACGTGCCCGTTCTTGAAACCGAGCGTCTTCGGCTGCGCGCTCAGCGCCTTGAAGACTTCCCTCTGGCGGCCGCCATGTGGGCCGATGAACGCGTCACCCGGCACACCACGGGTCGCGCCCTTACCGAAGAAGAAACTTGGTCACGCTTTCTGCGCAGCCTCGGACACTGGGCATTCCTGGGTTTTGGTTATTGGGGCGTCGAAGAAAAATCTACCGGCCAGTACGTCGGCGAAATGGGATTCGCCGATCTCAAACGCGACATGCACCCTTCGCTCGACGGGTTGCCCGAGATGGGCTGGATTTTCGCGCCCCACATTCACGGCCGCGGCTATGCGACTGAAGCCATCCGCGCAGCGCTTGCCTGGGGCATCCCCCGCTTCCAACCGCTGCGCCCTGTCTGCCTCATCTCCTCCGAAAACCTCGCATCGATCCATCTCGCTGGAAAATGCGGCTTCCGCGAATTCCAGCGCACCACGTATCGCGGCGATCGTGTCATTCTTTTTCGCAACGACGCTGCCTGACGCCCCGCCGCCTGAGGCTCGTAGCACGCCGCCGTAAGCTGCTAACATTCTCGGCTCCGGAGAAATGTATGCCGCGATCTGCGCCTATCGTCTTTCTGACTTTCCTGGCAATTCTGGGTACCTTGTCGCCCGCGTTCGCGCAGGCGCCGAATGGCTCGACGCCGAATGCTACTGCATCGCAGTTTGCCACCAGCGCCCCTAAAATTCTGCTCCTGGTCTATCAGCAATTCATCCCGGGCAAGTCTGGCACCCGCCAGAGTCTCGAAGCTGACGTGGCACGCACCTTCGACCGCATGGGCTCGCCCGTCACCTGGATCGAACTCGAATCCCTCACCGGCCCATCGCAGGCACTGTTCGTGGACCCTGCCAACTCCTTCGCCGAGATTGAAAACGCCGGTGGCGCGCTGGGCCAACTCTACGCCACGCGCACGGACCTCGCTCAATCTCAACAGCAGATCGACGATCTCGTCTCCAGCGCCCGCACGATCTCTGCCATCCTGCGCGATGATCTCAGCCTCAAATCGTCCTTACTCAATCTCGGCACGGCTCGCTACCTGCGCATTCGCATTGTGCAGGTTCGACCCGAGCATGAGCGCGACTTCGTAAACACGATCGCGGCGAACCGCCCGCAAAATCCAGCCGCAGCTGTCGCTGTCTATCAGGTCAACGCCGGTCTGCCCGATCTTACTTTCATCTTCATCGAGCCGATGCGCTCGATGCGGGACATCGATCAAAGCCTTGCCGCACCCGCTCTCGCGCCGCTCGCGCTCACCACGTCGAGCGAGGTCGATCTCTTCGCCATCCATCCCGAGATGTCGCACGTGGGCAAAGATTTTTCCGCCGCCGACCCACATTTCTGGATCCAAGCCTCGCCCCAGTAAAATCGCCCCAACAAGGGGGATGCTGGATGACGCCTGCGGATGCGAAGCACGCCGTCTCCATGCCTAAGACACCACGAACGGGTCAAGGGATCTGCACGAGGTAATTTTTGAGCGGGAGCAAGAGCGCTCGGCGTGGCTGCCCTGGACCTGCCCGAACGATGAAAAGGCAATCAAGCCAGAATCGCTGGCCTGAAAAGCAAAAACGCCCGGCCACTGGGCCGGGCGTCTCAAACCTCGATCTCGCAATTAAAACTTTACTGCGTCACCGTCGTGTGCTTGTCCAGCGCCTTCTGGATCTGCTCCTTGGGCACATAGCCGACGATCTGCTCTTTCACCTGGCCATCTTTAAAGACCAGCAAGGTCGGAATTCCGCGCACGCCATAACGCATGGGCGTCGACTGGTTCCGGTCCACATCCATCTTGCCAACCTTCACTTTGCCCTGGTACTCATTCGCCAGTTCTTCCACGATGGGCGCAATCGCCCGGCATGGTCCACACCAGGTCGCCCAGAAGTCCACCAGCACCGGCTTGTCCGATTTCAATACGTCCTGATCGAAGTTCTGATCTGTCACTTCGAATATTGCGTTCCCAGCCATTCTCTTCCTCCGCTCCGTGTTGCTCTTTCGCCGGATTCTGTTTCCACTGCTAGCGGTGAATCTTGGGAAAGCTGCCGACGCCTTCGAGCCTGATTATCGTAACACCAACGATATAGATGCGCAGTGCCCCGGAAGGTCGCACGCCCGGCCAATCGCCCGTGTTGCTTTCATAGTTGCTGATTTCAGGTGATTTAATCGTCCTCCCATGACGGGAAGGATTGAAAGCTCGTGGCGCAGCGTGTTAGCACCCCACCTTGCAGAGAGATAAAAAACAAAAGGCGTTCCGAAGCTCAGCTTCGGAACGCCCTCGGCAGCCCTCCCCCAGAACTGCCAAACCACGAGTGGAGAATACGGCTACCCCGGTTGGGCGTAAAGGTCACGATAGTAATCACTTGCCTTCTTTCGAGTAACACTCACACGCTCACCAAAGTCATTCTTGGCCAGCATAGCGAGATCGCCTGTCCCAACTGCCATCTCACTGAAACCACGAATCGAAAAGTATCCTGAGGCAGACGTATAAAAGGCGAAGGTTACCCTCCGCCGCCCGGCCGCAATTTCACAATTTTTAGTTCAAGGGATTTTCGGATTTCTGGGATTTTCGCGATCGAAATTTCGAGAATCGAGCTTGCCGGCCTGTATGAGCGGCACGAAGAAGCTTCTACGGTTGCAGCTGCCAACTCTTCCCCGCATCCGAGGTCTGCCAAATTTGACCATCCGAAGTCTTCAAATCACCGTGTTGCGCATCGGCGAAGTTCAGTTGCGAGATGTCAGACACCAGCATCAAGCCACTCGCGACCGGCTTCACCCGCGTCCAATGCCACCCATTGTCCGACGAGTGATAAAGCAATCCCGCCGCTCCACCTGCCCAGACTTCGGACCCCAATGCCGAGAGAGCCGTGAACTTGGCGTTTTGCAGCATTGGAACCGATGTCTGTGTCTTTCCCCCATCCAGTGAACGCTGCAGTTGACCTTCCGGCGACAGCGTCCATTGCGCCGGAGTAACCGCCGGTTTCGCCACCACTGAATCCGCAGCTTTCTTTGCATACTCCCTGGCTGGCTCTTCTTGCTGCGCCACCTTGGCTTGCAGGTTCAGCGTTGAGTCTGCTGCCGGGACTGGAGCTGCCGCCGGGGAGGCTGCGGAGTTCGTTCTTGCCGGACTCTCCGCCACTTTCCCATTAACCGCGCCTGTCGCTCGCCCAATCGGAGTTACGGGCTGGCCATTCGTGGTCAGATTGATTGTGCCGGGGAGAAAACCGCCTTCTGAATTCGCACTCGGCACGTTCGCAGCCTGGCGTTGCGGAGGCTGCGTCTGCGCATTGCCACCAACGGACCCCGCGCCTGAGTCCAACGTGCCATCGCGTGCCAACACGCCGTTGGCCGCCTTCGCGGTCGCCAGCGGCGCGCCCGTACCCGCCGCCACGGGCGTCATCGGTTGCGCTCCGTGCGGCACGCTCTCAAAGCGCTTGCCCGATTCTGCCGCCGCCGTCGCGTCATCCAGTCTGGCCGGCACCGCGGCTTTCGCTGCAATCTTGTCCGCCTCAACCGCTTTCGCTTCTGTAGCCTTCGGAGCGGCTGGCTGCGTGGTGGGCGGTGAGGCTTGCGCAATCTCCTGATGGGAGATCGGCACATCTGCATCGCTTCCGCTCGGCGTTTCGGTGATAGGCGACGGCTTGTAGATCATGACCGCTGCAATCACCACCACGACACACGCCGCGGCCGAAGCCCAGCGCATCCATCCTGACCAACTCCAGCCAGCCAGGCCTACCGTCCCCGGATTGATTACCGAATGCGCGCGCGCCGTCGCGGCCACGGGCGGCAGGGCCAGCGCCACGACCTCGCGGCAATCGGCGCACGCCGCCAGATGCGCCAGCACCGGCTGCCGTTCGCCTTCGCTCAGCGATTGCTCGCAAAACGCCGTCAACACATCCGCATCCGGATGCGCCGCCACGCTCTGCGCCCGCAATCTCGCTTGCGCGATTTTCGGTAGCTCGCTCATCTCACGAACCGGTCCCATCTCCGGCAGGAGCTTCTTCCTTCCTTCTACGGAACGGCGTAGTCCCCGAATCTTGCACTAATCGCGCCCGGAGGTTCATACTCACATCCCGCACATCGACTTCTAACGCTTCCTCGGCCTGCCGGCGGCTCATTCCGTGTCTCAGAAGTCCAGCAACTATCTGTTTTCTCAGAGACTTACCGAGCTTATCAACCTTTCGACTGACGGTCGACTCATGGACTCCCAGCATCTTCGCGATTTCTGCCAGGGTCCGTCCGTCCAGGTAGTACGACGCCAGCACGAACCGGTCATCACTCGTCAAAGCGGCCAGCGCTTCATCGGTAGCGGCCACCAGCTTTGGATCTGCGGCCGTTTCCTCGGCCGGCTCTGGCGCTGCAAATTGTCCGCCTTCGTCTGACTCTTCGTCCAGACTGACCAGCCGCTTCTGCTTCCGATACCGGTTGACATGCTCCTGCGCCATCACCGTACGCAGCCAGCCCTCAAGCGATCCGCGGCCGGTGTATGAGTTGAGCTTTGAAACCCGTGCGCCCTCGCGCGTCGTCGTGCCATACAAATCGGCATACAGCGAGTCGGCCAGATCACGCGCTGCTGAGTCTTCGCGCGCAATCTGCAATCCGGTTTCATACAATTTTTCGCGGTAGCGGATCAGAAACACTTCCCATGCTTTGTCATTTCCCGCCGCGCACGCCCGCGCCAGCACCAGTTCTTCGAGCTTCAGACTCTTGCAGAAATCCCGTGCCTGGTGAGCATTCGATCCCGGAGCGTACTTACGAACGACATCACTCAGGATGCGTCCGAACTCGATCACGGTGATGTTGAACTTTGCCGCACTCGTCTGCCCGTGCAACTCCACCACAAAACTTTCCAGCTCCGCTGGCAAGCCGTGGGCGTGTTCAAGCGCGCGATCCATCATCCTCCCCCGGATGCTATCTCACTTTATTGGATGCAAGGAAAAAAGATTCGTCCGTTCTCGCATCAGTAAGGCCCTTAGAAATGGACAGTCATCAGGGCCTTGGAATGGAAGCCGGGCGCTGTGCTCATGCAGCTTGCGCTCCAGAGCCGGCGCTCGCCTTCCGCCAAAAACTTCAATGAATTTTGGGGAGGCAGCATGCAACATCGTGTGCTGTGGGGAACGCTCGCATTCGTTTCACTTTTCACTTCACAAGCCTTTACGCCGGTCCCGGCCCAGGCCGGCGAACTTTCTGATTCCACCAATTACAAGGTCCTCGAGCCGATCCATCACAACAATCTCACTGTCTTTCCGGTCGTCGCCGGCAAGAGCTACGACACTGCCGGATTTATTACGCTCGATGAAGGCATCAAGCGCGGAGATGTGGTCGTCACCGAATACGGCAACGAGCGCGGCATGATTCGCCGTCCAGGCAACGTCCAGCCGGGTTATGAATCCGCGCGCGTGAACACGCTGGTGCTGGTTAACAACTCGAAGCATCCCTTGATTTTATTGGCAGGGGAAATCGTCACCGGCGGCCGTCAGGATCGTGTCATCGGCAAAGACCGGATCGTGCCTGCCGAAAGTGATCCGATCGACCTCAGCGTGTTCTGCGTCGAGCACGGCCGCTGGGTGGGCGACAGCAACAAATTCGGCGCGATGTCGATGAACATGGCCGCGCCGTCCGTGCGCGGCAAGGCGATGGGCTTCCAGAACCAACAGATGGTCTGGGATTCCGTCAGCCTGGCGAAAGAAGGGGCGCTGAACGGATTGCCCGCCGCGGCTCCGGCGCCGCCGGCCGTCGCCGGTACAACTTCCTACGCCAAGGTGATGTCTGATCCTGAGATCAAATCGCAGGTGGATGCCGTCGCGAAACCCGTGGAAGAAAACTACGCATCGACGATCAAGCAACTGCGCGATCGCCATGCAGTAGGTGTTGTCGTCGCCGTCAACGGAACCTTCATCTGGGCCGATCTTTTCGCCAGCACTGACCTGCTCGAACGGTATTGGCCGAAGCTGGTGCGCTCCTACGCGACCGAAGCCATCGTGACTCGCGCCAAAGGCACCACGCCCACGCAGGCCGGCGCGCAGGCCTTTCTCGATCGCCTCGATGGCCGCCATGAAACCATCGACCGCGAACCCGGCCTGTATCGTCATACCGAAGTCTCCGGCGACGGCTTCAAGGCCTTCGAACTGACTTCGCTGTTGCCGAAGACGGATTATCCAGTGCACATCGCGAAGATGGTGGAGTGAGGAATGAAGGAATTGTGTAATTTGGTAATTGGGTGATTTGAAACTGAGGGGGCCCCGTCCTTGCGCTTTTTGCAAGGGCGGATACGATGCTGCCCGTGTCACGGATTTCGGATACCGAGCGGCCTCGGGTTCGAAAAGCATCACGCCACTCGATCGCTAAACGAGATTTCCGGCCAGCCTTCATTGATGCGCACCGGGCCTCGCTCGTCCAGCAGATAGAAGCGGTAACTGCTCCAGCGCCATTGGTCGGGTGCGGCGACCAGCCCGCGCTTCACCGGATTGCGGTGCATGTAGCGCAACTTCTCGATGCGCTTGCGCGCGCTCCAGACGTTGAAGTCATAGAAGCGGGCTGCCAGAAAATGCGCGGAGCAGCCTCGCCAAACAACTTGCGCTGCCTCCGGTCGCGGCGTTTTCTGCGCGGCAGCAGGGCGTGGGCTGTACGCTGCTTTAGCACCTGCATGACCGTCGAAGGGTTTCCCACCTCCGGTTCGCTGATCAGCAGGTGGACATGCTCGGGCATCACGACGTAGCCAACCACCACAAAGCGATAGCGCTGCCGAGTTTGTTCGAGAATAGCGAGAACGCGGTCGCGCGCCCGCGCCGAAGTTAGAAGAGGCCAACGGCGATAACACGACCAGGTAATGAAGTGCAGGTGATGCGCGCCGTAGGTCCGATGCAAGCCCGCCGGCATAACAAACTATGGTACGGGCAGCATCGTACCCGCCCTTGCAAAAGACGCAAGGACGGGGCACCCTCAGTTTTGAAATGGGACAGAAAAAGCAAAATGCAAGGGGTGGGCCACCCGCCCAAGGGGTGGGCCACCCGCCCTTTGCTTCATTGGATCAAGCCCGATTAGGCTCCGCATCAAGAATCATGGAGCTTTGCGCAAGTAATCTGTGCGATGAGGCACTCCGTAGTCGCGACGGGAGTTCATCCGCCACGGATCTCTCACGGCAGTCCATAGTCACTGCGAAAGATATTTACTCATCAGTAACGAGGGCAGTTTCAGATCGCGCTACCTCCTATCCCCCGCCTCGTTTGACCCAAACCCCGCTCCCCGCCTATACTTCGCGCCAAGCCACTCGTTTCCTTCCGGGAGAGACCCTATGCCAAAGCGCTTCCTTGCAGTCTTATCAGTTCTGCTTGTTGTCTCCGCCGGCACGCTTCTCGCCGACGGCCATCACTCTCACCAGCCCACGCTTACTCCGCAGACCAGCGGCACGACCCAACTCCTCATCGCGGTCAGCCCCGTGAATGAGAAAGTCGTCTGGGCGTCCGGCACGGGCGGCACGTTCACCGTTACTACCGACGGCGGAAAAACCTGGACGGCCGGTGTCGTCAAGGGTGCAGAGAACTTCCAGTTCCGCGACGTGCAAGGCGTCAGCGATAAAGTTGCCTACCTGATGTCGATTGGAAATAACACCGGCAACTTCCGCATCTACAAAACCGAAGATGGCGGCGCGCACTGGAAACTTCAATTCAAGAACCAGACCGTCAACGCTTTCTACGACTGCATGGCTTTCTGGACACCGTGGCGCGGCGTCGCGCACAGCGATTCAGTCAACGGCGTCTTCCCTGACATTCGCACCAAGGACGGCACGACCTGGCAATCGATCTCCGCGAACATGCCGCCCGCTCTGCCCGGCGAGGCATCGTTCTCCTCGAGCGGCACCTGCATCACGACGCAAGGCTGGGGCAACGCCTGGATCACCACCGGCGGCTCCAGCACCTCGCGGATTCTAGCTACACGCGACGGCGGGAATACCTGGAACGCCTATGACACGCCGTTCATCAGTTCACCGAGCGCGGGCGGCCTTTCGGTCGCTTTCCGGGACCCGTGGCATGGCATCGTCGGCGGCGGCGATCTCTCCAACGACGCAGCCACGCAAGCCGCCACCTCCAGCGATGGCGGCAAGACGTGGACCCTCACCAACCAGCCACCGATCTCCGGCACGATCTTCTGTCTCGCGTATGCGAACGGGATGGCGCTGCACGACAACGGACGATGGGATGATTGGGGACGCTGGGGCCATCACGACTTCGATCGCACCGTCGTCATCACCACCGAAACTCAACCCGACTTCAGCTCCGGCGCGGCTGCCTGGTCGCCCGACGAAGGTAAGACCTGGAACACGCTGCCCAACGTCAGCGGATACTGGGCGGTGGCCTTCGCCAATCCGCACGCCGGATGGTTCGTCGGCAACAACGGCCAGATTTTGAAGATCAGTTTTTAGAAAAGTTTCAAAGTTTCAGAGTTTCAAGGTTTCAAAGACAGAAGCCGCTTCCGTTTTCGGAGGCGGCTTTTGATTTGCAAATCTTTTTATGGCTGAATGCTAATTGCTGAGTGTTGATTGCAGCGCTTTCTTCTCCCACCAATCTCGCCACCGGCCGGAATCGTTGCCGAACTTCTGGCCCGTAATATCGCGCAGAGCCTGGAACGCCCAGTTGCGGGTTTGCGAGTCCAACGCCGGATCTTCTGCATAGTTCAAAATCTGCGGCACCGCTGTCATCCTCTGTTCGCGGGTCAGCATCCCTGCCTCCGCCAGTCCGCACGCCGCCCGCTCGCGGACTGCCGGCGACGGATCATCATGAAATGATCCAAGCAGCGGCGCGATCGAAGCATCATTTCCGATCAGCGCCAATCCTTCCACCGCCCATTGCCGCGATGTCACATCCGTATCTTTCAAATGCCCCACGAGCATTTCAGTCACTGCATCGGTCTCTACCCCCCGATTCGCCAGCGCCCCCAGCATCCACAGTGCCCATATTTTGGAAGCGTGGTCGCTCGATGACGCCATCGCCGTCAGCCGATCGACCTCGCTCGGCACCTTGGCAATGTTGTAGGCGACGAGTTCCACTTCGATTCCCGCCGCCCGCGTCTGCATATCGTTGGAGTTCAGCGCAGCCGTCAGGATCGAGTTCAAATTTGTCGTCATTTGCAGTTGGCCGCGCCAAGCCTGCGCCCGATCGACCAGCTCTTGGGCCGCACCCGGTTTCTCGGCGATCGCGTCTTCGAGCAAGACTTCCGCGTGGCGTTGCATCGTCTGCCCGCGGCCCCGGTCGAGTTTGAAACTCGACGCTGCCACCGGCGCGCGCGCCGTTCCCGGCCGTCCGAACCACTCACGAAACCGCTCAGCCGCAAGCGGTCCGATCAAAGTGATGAACTGCCCGAGCATCGCGAGCACGAATCCCGCTACGATCAGGACCAGCGCTGGCTTCTTGGCTGCCACACGAACACTCACGGGTGGCTGCGGATTTCCCGCCCCTTGCGGTCCGGAGCCGGCGAACATCGGGCTCATCGCGGGCCCGCCCAGCGATGTCGGATCCACATTCGGATTCGTTACCGACGCCGGGTTGACGTCCGATCCTGGACCGAGCGTCCCAAAATCAGGCGTCGGCGCCACCGATGCGTTCTTCGATTTCGAAGCCGGCGAGTTCGAGAAGGTCCACTCCACGTTACAAGTCTATGTTCAGAAAGCCAGCCCGCAAGTTACCTCCGGACAAGTTTCCACCTGCGGAAGCCAGCACTCGTGCGAAAATTCAAACCTTCTATACGAAGCCTGCCGGCTTGAGCTGTCAACCCTGCCGGCTCTTCATGCACTTTCCAGGCATTTCCTTTACCCTGTGAGCGCTAGCTCGCTCGTGCCGAGCTGAGAGAGACCCTCTATGCGCCTACGCTCACTTCTCCTTTCGCTCGCCCTCCTCTTTCTCTCTCTCAGTTCCATCGCGGCCGGCCCCGGCTATCACCTTGTGAACACATGGAAACTGGGTGGCGATGGCGGCTGGGACTATCTGACCGCTGATGGCGATGCCCGCCGTCTCTACATCGCGCGGGCGACCCGCGTCATGGTGGTCGATCTCGACTCCGGCAAGCTGATCGCCGAGATCTCCGACACGCCGGGCGTTCACGGCATCACCATCGACCACAAGCGTGGCAGAGGATACGTAAGTTGCGGCGGCGACAACTCCGTCCTCGTTTTCGATACCACTACCCTGAAGCCCATCACCCGCATCAAGGTCGGCGAGCGCCCGGACGCCATCCTCTTCGATCCGGCCACCGATCACGTCTTCACTTTCAACGCCGGATCGCAAGACTCCACCGTCATCGATGTCAACAAGAACGAAGTCGTCGGCACGATCCCGCTCGGCGGTGATCCAGAATTCGCGGCCACCGACCTTCAGGGCACAGTCTTCGTGAATATGGCGGACAAGAATTCCCTCTACGCCCTCGATGCCACGAAGCTCACGGTGAAATCCAGGTGGCCGCTGCCCGGCTGTGAAGAACCTACCGGGCTCGCCATCGATCGGAAGCATCGCCGAGTGTTTTCCGGCTGCGAAAAAATCATGGCTATTACCGACGCCGATTCCGGCCAGCAGGTAGCAAACGCTCCGGTGGGGGAGGGTGTCGATGCCGCGGCCTTCGACGAGGAAACGGGACTCGCCTTCGCCTCCGCGGGCGCGGATGCGAAGCTCACGGTCGTCCAATCACAGGGCGGCGACAAATACTCCGTAGTCGGGATGCCATCGACACAAAAAGGCGCTCGCACCATGGCCCTCGATCCCAAAACCCACAGCATTTATTTGGTCACGGCCGACTTCGGCCCGCGCCCAGCCCCTACCGCCGACCACCCACACCCGCGGCCCCCGATCCTCCCCGGCACCTTCGTCGTACTGGTCATGGGCAGGCAATGATGAAGGCGAGTCACGGGTCTTAAGCGAGCAGCATGGCGTCGCAAGAGACTCTTGAAGCTGGCGATAGAGGCCACGAAGCAAAAAAGCCCGCGACTTAGGTCCCGATTGCATCCAAAGCTGTCCTGAGAGAATGGCGACTCGCTTTCTTCCACGGGCCGTATCCGTAAAGCTGCGCAGCATCCTTCTGCTGCCGCTCTGCCTTCTGCTGGCCGCCCAGTTTGCCCGCAGCTACTCCGTTCTCAGCCACGAAGAAATCGTCGACCTCGTCTGGCAGATCCAGATCGAACCCCTGCTCCGCCATCGGTTCCCGACCGCCACCGACGACGACCTCCGCAAGGCTCACGCGTTCGCGTACGGAGGCTCGCTGGTCGCCGACATGGGGTACTACCCATTCGGCAACAAATACTTCAGCGACCTGCTGCACTACGTGCGCAGCGGAGATTTGACCACCCAGCTTCTGCGTGACGCCAAAGAGACGAACGACCTCAACGACTACGCCTTTGCGCTTGGCGCGCTTTCGCACTATGCCGCCGATAACTCCGGCCACCCCACCATCAATCGCGTCGTCGCGATCGAGTTTCCCAAGCTCGAAAGAAAATACGGACCGCAAGTCACGTATGTGGACGACCCCAAGGCACACATTCGCACCGAATTCGGCTTCGACATGGTGCAGGTCGCCAAGAACCGGTACACCTCGGACCGCTACCACGATTTCATTGGCTTTGAAATCGACAAGCCGCTGCTCGAGCGGGCTTTCCAGGAAACCTATGGGATGCCGCTCAGTGACGTCATCAAGAACGAAGACCTCGCCATCGGCACATTTCGTCGCGCCGTCAGCCAGGCGATCCCGGAGATGACCCGCGTCGCCTTGCTCGCACGCCGAAAGGAGATCGTTCAGGACACGCCGAACTTTAACGAGAAGAAATTTCTCTACTATGTCTCGCGGAAGCAATACGAGAAAGACTGGGGTACCGACTATCGCCGTCCGGGCTTCGGCGCTCGCGTTTTATCGTTTTTCCTGAAGATCATTCCCAAGGTCGGTCCGTTCTCTGCTGTCGCCTTCAAAATTCCTACGACCCAAACCGAAGACATGTACATCAAGAGTATCGACCTCACCATCGATGACTACCGCGGGCTGCTCCGTCAGTCGAGCGCCCCGCACATGGTGCTGGTCAACAAAGACTTCGATACCGGGCGCGACACCCGGGCCGGGGAATACAAGCTCACCGACGAGACCTACCAGCGCCTGCTGTCCGCGCAAGCCAACCATCACTTCGAAAATACTTCTCCCGAGCTGCGCGACAACCTGTTGGCCTTTTATTCCGATCTCAACGCGCCCATCTACACCAAGCGCTCCAAGAAAACCTGGAAGCTCACCTTGACTCAACTCGACCAACTCCGCCACACTCCGCCCCCACCGCAGAAGACCGCCTCTCTTTGGCAGCCTTGAGCCTAGGGCAATACCACCAACCGCTTCCCTGGGGCCTCCCGTTGCCAGGCGCTCTCGATATGTGCCAGGCGCACACACTCGGTCTCAACCGGCAGGTCGCCGGCCCCTGCGTGGGACAGAACTTTCTGCAGGGTTTCCGCTAGAATTTCGCGCGCCGGCAGCCCCGCAGTGCCCATGATCGTCAGCGGCGTGCTGCGCAGCACTGCCGCCGGGAGCTCAATCGTCGGACCCGCGCTTTCGCCCACCTGCACGAGCCGTGTTTCGCCGGTGATCGCTGCAAATTCCGATCGCGTGATCGCCGATAAGAAAATCTCTGTCGGCTTGCCCCAGACATAATCCACGACCACCCGGAACCCGCTGTCGCCCGCCTCGCGGGCAAAGGCCGCCGCCAATTCGTGCCGAGGCACGTCGAGCGGAATCACGGCATCCGCGCCCTGTTGGCGCAACTCATCCAGGGCTCTCACGTTGCGCCCTGCCGCCACCACACGCGCGGCACCTAGTAATTTCGCGATCTTCACCGCGAGCCTTCCGGTCACTCCGGTCGCACCCAGCACCAGCACATTCTCGCCTCGCACCAGCTTGGCGCGGTGCCCTAGCGTCAGCCAGGCTGACACTCCCGGATTCGCCACCGCCGCAGCGGTCACTTCGTCCAGATTTTCGGGAAGTGGGAAACAGAATCCGCGCCGCACGACGGCGCGCTGCGCGATCGCTCCGTACGGGGCGCGAGCTCCGCCGAAGAGAACACGCGTGCCATCCGGCATCCGGCCCACGCCGTCCGTGCCGCAAATAACGGGCAGTTTCTTGGGGCTTGCGTAGTGCGTGCCGTTCGCGATCTGCCGATCGACGGGCTTGATCGCCGCCGCGAGTACTTCGACGATGACTTCGCCATCGCCCGCCGAGCACTCCAGAAAATCCTCACACCGAGGCGCTTTCCCAATCGTATGAAGAACGGCTGCAAGCATCCTAAAGACTCAACGTTCGCCGCCCGCTCCCCCTCGCGGCATCTTGAAAAGCGCGTCCGCGGTGGGAACGTTCAGCTCAACTTTGTTGATGGTCAGAATCTGCCGTTCGGACGCAGTCGCGCCCTTCACCCCCGAGACAATGGAAAACGGAAACTTCAACCCTTCGACGTCGCGGTAATCGCTGATCTTGGTTTCGAAATCCTTCTGCGTCCCATGGATGGTGTGCTTACCTTCTTCACGAATCTGCAGATACGTCACTGCATCCAGATACAACGTCTCCACGTCACCATTCTTACGCGTCAGCTTGAGCTTGTACGCGTCGACGCCGTCAGCTTTTTCTTTTCCTTCAAACTCAACCTGGTTGCCTTTCGCCTTGTAATCCACCAGCCCGCCATCGATGTCTGACTGGTCGGCGAGTTCGGCCAGTTCCGATCCGGTAATCGGTGTCGGATCCGGCGTCCCCAGAAACGGCATCAACGCCCAGCCATTCTGACCGTCGAATGCCCGCACGCCCGTCAACCCTTGGACTTCGAACTCCATACGCACCAGGTTGGGCCGCTTCATCAGCATGGTGATCGGGATTTCCACCTGGCCCGTGCTCATCGTGCCCGTCATCTTCATGCTTTGCAAGCTCTTGATCCTTTGCATGCCACCGCGCGCCTCGATGTACTTGGCTACCAACTCGTCGGCCGTCTGCCCCGCCAAAGCCTGCGCCGCCAAAAGCAACCCGATGAAAACTGCCGCCTGACCTCTTCTCAGCATCCAACCCTCCACACCGCCCTTCGAGCTGCGGCTCTCCTTTTCCGTGAACTTCTTTCAAAGCCGTCCTTTACGATTCCTGCCTTCAGACCATAGAGTTCACCTTCCGGCATGTCAATTCCGCCTATCCTTCAGGCCCTTGCAGTTCATCGAGCCGCCGCGCCCCCGCGATTTCACCCCTACAAATTTCACGCAACTTCCCGACCACCGCCTTCGTCTGTTACAACATTCCACCAGTCTTCCACCAAACTATGACTCATGCCGACGACAAGCATTACCGCGCCCGTGTCACCCGCCGTCTCGACGTCTCCCCAGAACTCTGGATGATCCGCATCCGGCCCGAAGGGCCCTTCGCCTTTACGCCCGGCCAATACGCCACTCTTGGACTTGAAGGTGAACAGCGTCGCTCGGAACGTCCTTACTCCATCTGTTCTTCGCCTTACGAAGATGAAATCGAGTTCTTCTTCGAACTCGTGCCCAACGGGGAACTCACCCCCCAGCTCTACGATCTCCAGCCCGGTGATCAGCTCCTGATGCGCAAAATTCCCAAGGGGCGTTTCACGCTCGACACCACTGGCAGCCGCACGCGGCACCTGCTTATCTCCACCGTCACCGGCGTCGCGCCCTTCGTCAGCTATGTGCGAACCCTATGTAAGGACTGGAAAGAGTCTGGCCCATTCCCCGTCGGCCACGAACTCTTCCTGATCAACGGCGCCAGCCGCTCCTGGGAGTTCGGCTATCTCGATGAGCTTCGCCGGGTCGCTTCTGAGGTTCCGTGGTTCAAGTTCGTTCCCACCATCAGCCGCCCTTGGGACGACGAGCCTTGGCGCGGGGAAGTTGGCCGGGTCGATGACGTGCTGCGCAAATACGCCGACCAATGGGGCCTGCAGGGTACCAACTCGGTGGGCTATCTCTGCGGCCATCCCGAGATGATCGAACACGCCAAAGGCATACTGAAACGCATCGGTTTCAGCAAAGAAAATCTGCGCGAAGAAATTTACTGGGTTCCTGCGAAAGAAAAGCCTTGACCCGCACTCCTCGTTGGCAGGCTCGAAACCCGAGTTCGCCAACTCGAAACTCTCACCGTTTCGCGCTTTCCCGCATGTCTTTCACTGCGAAACCTGCTGGCAGGTCAAAGTACTTCGGATCTGGCTCCGCCAAGCCCACCTCGGTGACGGTAAACACCTGCGTTCCGACCCGCGGATCCATGCGCTTCACCATCAGGTTCAGCCCAAGCTGCGGCGAGTACCAGAACTCCTTTGTGATCGTGAGCGGGCGGTCGTTCCCGATCACACCTGCCGCGATCGTTCGCGTCTCCTTGGTGCCGACCACCTCCACACCGCTGATGTTGCTCTTGCCCAGGCCCTCTCGGGTCACGACCATCTTTCCGCCACCGACGGAACCTGAAGGTTCCGTATCTTCCGCCGGAGGCGATTCATAGTCGCGCAGATAGCAAACCTTCTCGTCGGGACGGCAAAAGTATTTGGTGTGCTTGGCGGGGTCGCTGATTTCGGTCCGCGTGAGCATCGGCTCCGCCGAGCCATCTTTCGGGACGACCGTACGCCGTTCCTGAAAAATCCTTCCCGCTCCATCACGAACTACGACGCGATGGTTTTGCCGGGTGACGGTGCTCCCGTCTTCGAGCGTCTTACTCCATTCAGCGGTGACGACGCTCGTGAAGGGCGCGTGCTGGACCGCCGGAATCGTGATGTTCATGATGCGGTCGTAGGAGTCGGCGTCCGGCGCATGCCCGGCAGTCTCTTGTTGTTGAGCAACAGCTGGCTGTGCGCCGAGATGCACAACAAGAAAGGAACTTCCGAAAGCCAGAACGGCGGTTTGAAGCAGGGGGCCCAGGTGTTTCATAACCACCTCACCGTAAGCCGCAGAATCGAACTCTATCCCTCAGATCGTTTGAGGCCGGGCTAAGTTGCCTGGAAAAAGAAGACTTTCTTGAAATTCCGGGGGTCCGAAGCGACGAAATGGAGTTAGCCGTTTGCAGGCCAACTTTGAAATCCTACTTCGCCTTCTCAAACCGCAGCGGCTTTTCGAGCCCACAATAAATCAATAAGTAAGGGTCCTTCCACTCGTAGCGCGTCGCTCCCTCGAGTGCCTTGAGATACTTCATCTCCTGGTTCGAAACCGCCTCCGACAGGCAAGCCATGCGCGTGCTCGCCAGCGGGCTGATCTTCATGGTTTCACCAGAAAGCGCCACCGTTCCCGTGAACCGGTTACACGATCCGTTTCCCGCCACCCGCCCGGCTTCCGGGAATGCCAGCGTGGCCTGGGAATTATCAATGATCCCGGCCCCGCCCAGGTCTTCCAGCCGCCACTCGGTACCGGTCAGATGGATCGCCGGACCCGGCGTTTGGTTCGGTATCGTGACGCCAGGCGTGCCTTGACTCGCACTCCCACTCTGAACCGGTTTTTTGTCAGAACAACCCATCAGCAGCGCCGCTATTAAGAGCGGAAACCATGCTCGCAACATACGCCAACCTCCGCACTTGAAAATCTCGTGCCGGATCCATTCCCCGATATCAGGAACGATCGTGCGCCGCTAACTTCCAACTACGGTGCTTCGCCGCTCCAGCAAGATCGTGTCCCGCCAGGCTTCAGCCAGCCATCCGATTCGCTCGCGCCGCCCGACTTCTCGAAAGCCGCACTTTCGGTGCAGCGCAAGACTCGGCGCATTCTCCGGAAAAATCCCCGCCTGTAGCGTCCAAATCCCGTTCTTCTCGGATTCGCGGATCAGCGCCTCCAGCAGGCCTTGGCCCATGCCTTGCCCGCGCGCCCTCTCCGCCACGTACACCGATACCTCGGCCACTCCGGCGTACACCTTCCGCACTGACACCGGACTTAGTGCTGCCCAACCGCAAATCTCCCTGGCAAGGTTTGGCGACGCTCCCGCATCCACCCGGGCTACAAGCCGCGCAAAGGGCAAATGTCGCTGATCCCATTCCTTCCATGTCGGCGTATCTGTCTCGAACGTCGCGTGGCCGGTCGCCAGGCCCTCCCGGTAGATCGCCTCCACCTGAGGCCAGTCTTCCACGCGCATCGCCTCAATCACCAGCCCAGCCTCATTCCGATCTCTCCTCAATTCCCAGCAGGGGACAAATGTTGCCAAGTTACTCGCTCTCCGCCGGGGCAAAGAACACCAGCACTTCCAACTCCTCCGCCACATCGAAGAACAAGTGCTCCACTTTCGCCGGCACAAAGATCACCGAGCCCGCCTTCACTACCTGTTCCTCCGACGCAACCCGCATCTTCGCGCGCCCTCGCACCACGTAATACAACTCGTCCTGGTGATGCGGCTTCTGGGGATCAGTGGCGCCCGCTGCCAGAACGTACACGCCCGCGCTCATGGCAGGCACTCGCAGGAACTCGTGGTAAAGCTTGCCAAGCTTGGCCCGCTTCGCATAGATCGTCGGGAGATCGTAGAAAGTTTCAGGAGGCATAGGTGTTTCCGTATGAGTCGCTCTGGAATGTGATGCCGAGTTTCAAGGTTTCAGAGTTTCCATAGTTTCAAGGTTGTGTTTGGAGGTCAGAAGTTCGTGTCGAATCAGGTAAAGACTCACCGAGCCTCGCGAGAGTCCGAAAGTCCGGCCGATCGGTTTCCTCTGCAGTCATTGCAAAACAAAACCTGGGAGCTCGTCGACAATCGCAGCGGCTAAAGCCGGCGTCGTTTTTCGATTCGTTCCAGCAGGTCTGAAGGCCTGCCCCGATACAACCGTACAACTTTGAAACCTTGAAACCTTCTCTCCCACCTCAAACGTTCAACCGCTCTCTACGCGAACGCCCCTTGAAACAAAAGCTCCGTGTACTGCGGTACCAGGTGCTCGGCCTGCAGCGCGCCCTCGGGCTTATACCACTGGTAAATCCAGTTGATCATGCCCAGCAGCGCCAGCGCTGCGGCCCGCGGCGTCACGCTCCCTTTCGCGCCGCGCGCCTTCTGCACATCGGCAATCAGGTTTTCCACAAAATGGATGTAGTCTTTCTTGCGCGCATTGATCTGCTTCCTGAGCGATGGCGGCAGCGGATGGTTTTCGTGCAGCATCACTGTGATCTCGCGGTCGCGCACGCTCAGCACCACCTCGATATGCAGCTTGATCAGCATACGCAGCCGTTCTTCCGGACCCTGAATGCCGCGCACGGTCTTGATCACCCGTTCTTCGGTGATGTCCATGGCGTGGCTCATGATGTGGAAGAGCATCTCGTCTTTGCTCTGGAAGTGGTGGTAGAGCCCGCCCTTGCTCAGCTTGAGCGCAGCCGCTACATCGTTCATGGAGGTCGCATCGTAGCCGCGCTGCTGGAACAGCCGGGCCGCGGTGCGCAGGATTTCCTGCCGGGCGTCAATTGTCGCTTCGCGAGTCACGTGCGGTATGGTAACGACTTCGGACCGCGATTGCCAATCAGAAGCGCCGTAAGGCCCCCATGATTGTGACCCTTGTCATTCCTCGAACGCGCGGCGTCTGGACCTGGTAATACCAGACTCCGGATACACTGTTTGCGCTGAAGCCGCGTCCCTTCGCCCACAAACCTCTTCATTACAGGAGGACTTATGCCCCGATCCGCCGTGCAGACTTCGGTCAAGAACATATTCGGCAAAGCTATCCCCGTTTTTTACGTCGGGGATCTGAATGCAAGCCTGGCGTATTATGTCGACAAGCTCGGCTTCCAACTCGACTGGCGCGCGGGCGACTCATTCGCCTCCGTCGCGCGCGGCCAATGCAACCTGTTCCTAACCGTAGACCGTCAGAGCCAGCCGCGGATGTGGATCTGGATCGGAGTGGAGGACGTCCGCGTTTTGCACGCGCAGTTCGTTCAGGCGGGGGCAAAAATCCGCAATCCTCCAAATAACTTTGCGTGGGCGCTCGAAATGCAGGTCGAGGATCTCGACGGCAACGTGCTCCGGGTCGGCTCTGATACCGAGAAAGATCAGCCGCTAGGAGTCTTTCTCGATGCCGATGGCGTAGGTTGGCGGCATCTGGGCAACGACCGGTATGAGCGCATCGCTCCCGAGAAATGACCGTGCGGCGCGCGCAGACGCCGCGCGCAAAATTCTATCTCGCCGACCTTGCTCGATGCCCCATTTCCACTCCGTCACTTCGGGCTTGAGTGGGTTTTATCACGGCTGCTCGAAAATCCCTCCGTGCTCACTCTTCGCCTTTGATGAAGTCCAACACAAGCAGCTCAGTTTTCGTAGGATCAAACCATGCCACGGTTCATTCTTGCGTTGAGCGCAGTTCTAGCATTCGCGTCTTTCGCCGCCTCGCAAGCACCTCCCGTGGCTGGCACCGCGATGCTCCTTTGCTCGGGGTTTCCGTGCGTCGACGCCACTCTTGGCGGGGGACAGCACGTGAAGCTGCTCATCGACACGGGGGATGCGCAGTCCGTCATTGATAGCGCGGCGGCTAAGAAACTGGGGCTCACGACCATGCCGATCGTCGACCGGTACGGCAAGGCCACTTCGCAGCAGCACGCCACACTGCGCGATCTGAAGGTCGGGGACGCGACGCTTGGCAATGTGACGGTGCTTGTCGAAGACCTGTCACCCTATTTTGCGAGCGACACCATGCCGTACGTTGACGGCACTCTTGCCTACACCGCGTTCAAAGACCGCCTGCTGGAGATGGATTACCGCCAGCGCAAGATTTCGTTTTCCGAACCTCTGAAGAGTTCGATTCCGTGTCCTACAGACTGCGGTGAGATCACTCTTCCGACTTTTGGGGCAAAGGGACCGCCCATCGTGGTTGCTACCGGCTTTGCGGTGAACGGAGAAGCTATTACTGCCCAGGTGGATTCTCTGTTTGCGGGCACGCTGTTGATCTATCCTCACGCCGTCAGCCGTCTTCACCTCGACGAAGAAGCCAAGACCAGCACCAAAGAGTTCTTCCGCTACACCGATGGCGGCGTTGACATGATGAAAGGCGCGGCGGATACGGAATCGTTTGGCAAGGAAGTGCTGGCGAATGGCGCGCCGCTTTACTTCGCCGGCCCGAAAGTGCACCTTCCCGATGGAATGTTCGACGCGACGGTTGGGCATGCCTTGCTGCAGCACTCCGTGGTTGTTTTCGATTTTCACAACATGCGGATCTGGGTGAAGTGACGAGCAAGGTTTCAAGGTTTCAAGGTTTCAAGGTTTCAGGTTGATGCTTGCGGTTTCAGGTGGGCACGCTGCAGCTGGCGGCGCCGGTTTTGACTCCTCGAAAATCAGAGTGCACAAACATCATCGCACCCGCCCTTGCACAAAACGCAAGGACGGGGCACCCTCGGGTTTGGGATGGGGATTGGAAAAACAGAGCCAAAAGGGCGGGCCATCCGCCCGCCAGGGAGCCGCTTAGTAATTGCTTCAGAAAAGTTTCCCGAAACCAAGGAGCTGCAACGATTCCATAACGATGTCAGGATTCATCTTCAGCCGCGAACACCGCCCGCCTTATTGCTTCAGAATCGAAGGGCGACCGCGACAGCTAGAAAAAATGCATTTTAAAGTTTTTTATCGTATACTCTGGCGACTTTTCCTGGGGTGTGTCACTCCGTACCTGGAGTATGTAGTTCAGAAACATGAAGAGAGACTGCTGCTTTTCGCTGGCGGCGGGGGGATGCGATTGCCTCTTGCACTCATGCTGAGAGCTGCGAAAGCCTGTGCAGGGGCTCCTGTAAAAGAACACAGTAAAGATACCCTCCTCAGTTAAACGGAGAGAGCGCTTAGATCGAAGGTCGCTCTAGGCTGAAGGTGTGCCCTGTGCTCGTGGAGCTACGTCCATGTGGATCCACGTTGTTGTTGTGTAAGTCACTCAAATACCACCCGGGAAAGTGCAAGACCAAGCGGGCAAATCAGCCAGCTTGCGCATGACGCAAGGCACTTCGTTTTGGGGAGATCAACTCGTGACAAAGAAACAGTGGATGCGGTGGCTCCTGGGGCTATGGGTATTTGCAACAGCCCTGCAACTCGCAGCTCAACAGAAGCGCCCCAATATCCTCGTGATTTTTGGCGATGATATCGGATGGTTCAACCTTAGCGCTTACAACATGGGAATGATGGGATATCGAACTCCGAATATCGATCGCATTGCCCATGAAGGCATGATGTTCACCGACTACTACTCGCAGCAGAGTTGTACGGCGGGGCGTGCGGCTTTCCTTACTGGCCAGAGCCCGATCCGGACTGGTCTGCTGAAGGTGGGTCTGCCCGGCGCAAAAGAAGGGTTACAGAAAGAAGACCCGACGATTGCCGAATTGCTCAAGCCGCTCGGGTATGCCACCGGCCAGTTTGGGAAGAACCATCTGGGAGACAGGGATGAGCACCTGCCAACTGTGCATGGCTTTGACGAGTTCTTCGGCAATCTCTATCACTTGAACGCTGAAGAAGAGCCGGAGAACGCAGATTATCCCAAGAACCCGAAGTTTAAAGAACAGTACGGGCCACGGGGAGTTCTGCACAGTTACGCGAACGCGGATGGCACGCAGAAAATTGAGAATACCGGGCCGCTCACTAAGAAGCGTATGGAGACAATCGACCAGGAATTCCTGGATGCGGCACTCGGTTTCATGGATCGCGCGCACACTCAGAATAAGCCGTTTTTTGTCTGGTACAACGCGACCCGCATGCACATCTGGACCCACCTGAAGCCGGAGTCGGCCGGCAAAACGGGTTATGGCCTATATGCGGACGGAATGGCGGAGCATGATGCCATGGTCGGCACCCTGCTTAAGAAACTGGACGATCTGGCAATTGCAAACGATACGATCGTGATCTACTCGACCGATAACGGCGCTGAGGTGATGTTCTGGCCCGACGGCGGCATGACTCCGTTTCATGGCGAAAAGGCGACGAACTGGGAGGGCGGATTCCGTGTTCCTTGTGTCGTGCGCTGGCCCGGGCATATCAAACCAGGACAGATCAGCAATGATGTGATTTCAGCGGAAGATTGGCTGCCAACTTTGCTGGCCGCGGCAGGGGACCCCGATGTTAAGGAGAAACTGTTGTCTGGCATGAAATTGGGCAGCATGAATTACAGAGTCCACATCGACGGTTATAACCAGCTGCCTTACCTGACGGGTCAGGTTTCCGAATCGCCCCGGAAAGAGTTCTTTTATTTCAGCGATGACGGCAACCTTCTCGCCATGCGTTACGATCGCTGGAAAGTCGATTTCTCGATTCAGGAGAACTCGGGATTTCAGGTTTGGGAGCGCGGTTTTACGAGCCTACGCGTTCCGCTCATTACTGACCTAAGAGCAGATCCCTTCGAGCGAGCGTGGCACGAGTCTGAGGATTACCGGCGCTGGGAGGTTGAACATGTCTATCTTTTGGTGCCTGCTCAGGCATATGCGGCCAAGTTCCTGGCCAGTTTCAAGGACTATCCGCAGCGACAAAAGGTAGGCAGCTTCAATCTCGATAACGTGATGAAGCAGCTTACCCAGCCACAACAAGACTAAGAACGAAAACTCCGGCCAGTCCTGCAAGTAAAAATGCAGGACTGGCCTCCTCCAACAAGCACGCTTAGAAGGCATCTCGCGCTTGGGCAGGATCTCAATGTTGAAACGATGGCCGCGATAAAAGCAAAATCTATGCAGAAATTGCAATCGCGGCAACAGTCCGCCGCTAAGGGAAAATTTCCTGGATTCATTTTCTGGTTAGTCCCCATGCTGCTGCTGATCGCTGCGATGGCAGGGCTGTTTCGCGCAAAGCAGACACCAGCCAACCACGGAAGCGCCTCCACGGCGACCAACGATTCAGCTACGACAAATGGGAGCAGTGGTCCAAGTGAAGCAGGTGTATTTCAACCAACGATCCCAAATGGCACGGGGCCTGCCGGCTCTGTGCCGAAGGGGATGATCTGGATCTCGGGTGGAGAGTTCTCTATGGGCGCCGCGGATTCCCCCAGTGATGGACGAGTGGGTATGCAGGCGACCCAGGATTCCCGCCCGATTCACCGCGTTTATGTGGACGGGTTCTACATGGATGCGACGGATGTGACGAATGCGCAATTTGAAACATTCGTCCGAGCCACGCACTACGTCACCGTGGCGGAACGTAAGCCTCGAGCAGAAGATTTTCCGAGCGCGCCACCCGAAAACCTGGTCGCTGGCAGCGTGGTTTTTTCACCGCCTGATCATGCGGTGTCTCTGGACAATCACTATCAATGGTGGAACTACGTGCCGGGTGCGAATTGGCGACATCCCACCGGGCCTCAAAGCAACCTCGTCGGTAAGGCAGGTTACCCGGTCGTCCAGATCGCGTATGAAGATGCCGAGGCCTACTCGAAGTGGGCGGGAAAACGTCTGCCGACCGAGGCGGAGTGGGAGTTTGCCGCGCGGGGCGGAATGACGGGCAAGCCCTTCGTCTGGGGCGACGAATTCCGCCCTCACGGCGAGTGGATGGCCAACACTCATCAGGGCAAATTTCCAAACAGCGACACGGGCGAAGACGGATATGTCGGGATCGCTCCCGTAGCGCAGTATCCTCCCAACGGATACGGGCTTTACGACATGGCTGGGAATGTCTGGCAATGGACCAGCGACTGGTATCGCCCGAACTATTACCAGGAATTGGTGTCAGCCGGAGGGGTGGCGCGAAATCCTCAAGGTCCGAGCTCACCGTTTGATCCTAGCGAGCCGAGTGAAAAGAAAAAAGCACAACGGGGCGGTTCTTTTCTTTGCACGAGCCAATATTGCTCCCGCTATATCGTTGGCACCCGCGGAAAAGGGGAGGTGAGCACGGGCACAAATCACCTCGGATTTCGCTGTGTAATGACGCAAGACCAATGGGAACACAGCCGGCGAATGCTATCCCAAGCCCTGCCTCGGCAGTGAACTGGCCCCTGAGAACCTCCGAGTTCCCAAAGATTATCCCCAAATTCCTTAGCGTTAGATCTTTTCGAGGATGGAGAGAATGAATTTTTATCGGTCATTGATCTGTCTCTGGGCGGGTGGCCCAGCCTTTTCAATCCCGGACACAAAACCATAAAAGCGGGTGCCCCGCTCTTCGCGCACTTTGCGAAGGCTGGGCCGGCTGCAGCTGGCGGCGCCGTTTTGACTCCTCGAAAATTACAGCGCACAAACAGCATCGTAGCCGCCCTTGCACAAAACGCAAGGACGGGGCACCCTCGTTCTGGGATGGGATCGGGATAAGACGGTTAAAAGGATGGGCCAGCCGGCCAGTCAACGATGTGCGTGTCGAAAGTTTTCACACCGATCTAGCACGGTGACGGGAAGCAAAACATTGCCGTCACGCAATGCCCCGATCGGCGCCAGCTTAGCCAAGCGCTTGTCCGCGATCCACATGTCTACGCTATCAGCGGGCGGTACCAACGCAATCGTCGAGACCGGCAGTGGTGATCTGCCGCCACAGGGCAGGTATTCTCCTGCATAAACCTCTTCTCCGCTCGCCATCACGAGTCGGCAGTAGTTCGCCGTACCCGATGAAGACACGTCACAGCCAAACCACCATCCATGACGCCACGAAACTGGAAGCGCTGGTGCATCGATCCAGACAGCATTCTGCGGCATGCTCTTCGGGCGTCGAGGTGGAAACACTTGTTCCAGCCGGCGTAGGCCCCCAAATAGCCAAAAAACTGGAATGGCAACGAAAAGTCCAGCTAATCCAAGCATCAGTTTGGGAACGACACTTTGGAGTCTCATTGTGCTCGGCGGCATTGTAAGGGAGCGGTCGGCCCGGACAGCTGGCGGAACATCCGGATTACCCTCAAACCCCTCCAAGGATAAAAAATCCAAGGATAAAAGGGCACTCCTCGGTGTACTTGACATCCGCCGACCCCTCCCCTACCATACCTAAACCGACCGACCGGTCGGTTCTCTACCCGGGGCTCTCCCCCGCATAAAGGATCTCATCGTGGCCACCATCTTCTACGAACGCGACGCCAACCCCAACGCCCTTAAAAATAAGACGATCGCCATCCTCGGTTACGGCTCCCAGGGCCACGCCCAGGCCCAGAACCTCCGCGACAGCGGATACAAAGTCATCATCGGCCTTGACCCCGATCGCCCGTCCGCACAAGCCGCGAAGGCTGACGGCATGGTCGTCGTTTCGCCAGCCGAAGCCGCCAAACGCGCCGACTGGATCCAGATCCTCACCCCGGACGAGACTCAAGCCGAACTTTACGATTCGGCCATCAAGCCCTACCTGCACCCGGGAAAGATCCTCGGCGTGTCGCACGGCTTCAGCATTCATTTCAAAACCATCCAGCCGCCCAGCGATGTTGACGTGGTCATGATCGCGCCCAAAAGCCCGGGCCACCTCGTGCGCCGCGTATACACCGAAGGCCGCGGCGTACCGTCGCTGATCGCCATCCAGCAGGATGCGAGCGGTCGCGCCCACGAATTCGCGCTCTGCTACGCGCACGGCATCGGCTCGACCCGGGCCGGCGTTCTGCAAACGACCTTTAAAGAAGAGACCGAGAGCGACCTGTTCGGCGAGCAAGCCGTGCTGTGCGGCGGGCTCACATCGCTGATCAAGAAAGGTTTCGACACTCTGGTCGAAGCCGGCTACTCGCCCGAGATCGCCTACTTCGAGTGTCTGCATGAAGTGAAGCTGATCGTCGACCTGATTTACGAAGGCGGTCTCGCACGGATGCGCTACTCGATCTCGAACACGGCCGAGTACGGCGACCTCACCCGCGGCAACCAGGTCGTGGGCGACGAGACTCGCGCCAAGATGAAGAAGATCCTCTCCGACATTCAGGACGGGACGTTCGCGCGGGAGTGGATTGCCGAAAACAAGAATGGCGGCAAAAATTTCGCCACGCTGCGCGAAGCTGAAAAGCAGCACCCGATCGAGAAGGTCGGCGCCGAGCTGCGCGGCATGATGTCGTGGCTCCCCAAAGAAGCAAAAAAGACCCAGCAACCGAAGCCCGAGACCGAGCCCAAGGTGGTGAATGCGTAAAGGAGCCCAGATCGTTCTGGATTGTCTGCGCGCGGAGGGAGTCGACCTCGTGTTCGGCTACCCCGGCGGGGCAATCATGCCGCTCTACGATGCGCTCGATGGCAGCGGCGTTCGCCACATCCTGACGCGCCACGAGCAGGGCGCGGTCTTCGCCGCCGAAGGCTATGCGCGCGTGACGGGCAAAACCGGCGTCGCCATCGCGACTTCCGGCCCTGGCGCCACCAACCTGGTCACCGGCATCGCCGACGCCAAGATGGATTCGGTGCCGCTGGTCTGCATCACCGGCCAGGTACGCAGCCCGCTCATCGGTTCCGATGCGTTCCAGGAAACCGACGTCTTCGGCATGACGCTGTCGATGTCGAAGTGGTCGCGCCTCGTGCGCACGATCGACGAGATTCCGGACGCGATCGCCGAAGGCTTTTACTGGGCACGCAGCGGACGTCCCGGCCCGGTTGTCATCGACATCCCCACCGACCTTCTGAAGGCTTCGGTCGACTTCAAGGGCGCGAGGACTTTCACGCCGCACGCGCGTCCCGCTGACGCCAAAGCTGAGCCTGCTTTCACCGATACGGTCATCGCCCTGCTCAAGCAGGCCAAAAAGCCCGTCGCCCTGATCGGCGGGGGAGCAAAACTTTCTGGAGCGATCGACGAACTTCGCGGCCTGCTTGCAACGCTCAACATTCCCACCTTCGCCACCGTGCACGGACTCGGCGCAGTAGATCCGGAAGCGCCCTATTACTTGGGCATGGTGGGCATGCACGGGACTCGCGCCTCGAATATGGCGCTGCACGAAAACGATCTGCTGCTCGTATTCGGCGCACGGCTGGATGACCGCGTTACTGGCGACCCGAACAATTTCGCGCTGAATTCGAAGATCGTTCACTTTGAAATCGATCCTGGCCAACTGGATCGCGTGCGCACGTGCGAGCTTCCCGTGATTGGCGATCTGGCTGAAACCATTCCGATGTTTCACGCGGCGTTGAAGAAAGCGCACATACCCGACTGGTCGCACTGGCGTTCCGTCGCCTGCGGCGCGGATCGCGCTGAACTCGACCCGCGTGGCTTGGCGCAGCCGACCATTCGCTTTCTGGATGAACTCTTCAGCCGTCTGCCCGAAGATGCCGTCATCGTCGCCGACGTTGGCCAGCACCAGATGTGGGCGGCGCAACGCTACCACTCGGGCTCTCCACGCGGCTTCGTTACCTCCGGCGGCCTTGGCGCAATGGGCTTCGCTCTGCCCGCCGCGATCGGCATTCAGCTCGCAAAGCCGGACACGACCGTGGTCTGCGTCTCTGGCGACGGCGGATTCCAGATGAACATTCAGGAACTCGCGACCGTACGCCGCCTGAACCTGCCGGTGAAGCTGGTCATCGTCGACAACAAGTACCTCGGCATGGTGCGCCAGTGGCAGCAGCTCTTCTATAAGCGCAACTACGCCGAAACCGACTTGAGCGATAACCCGGACTTCGTCGAGATCTCGAAGGCGTATCGCATTCACGCGCAGCGGCTGAACGAAGACGCCATGCGCCAGTATCCGGTAAGCGACGAAACCGCGGACGAGCTCGAACGCTTCCTGCATTCCGATCAGCCCGAGTTGCTGGTGTTTGATTGCCATCCGGAAGCGAACGTTTACCCGATGGTTCCGGCCGGTGCCGCGCTGTCAGAGATGCTGTACGAGGAAGAGTGAGAAGAAACAGGTTTCAAAGTTTCAAAGTTTCAAGGTTTCAAGGTTGTATCAGGGCACGGCTTCAGCCGTGCCGATCAAGGCAAGACGAAGACAGCGGCTTGAGCCGCTGAGGTTGAACTTAAAGCTGAGAGCTGATGGCTTAAGAGGCCGGAAGCTAATATCTCGAAGCTAGCAGCTAAAGCCAGGAGCTGACTTCATGCACACCTTCTCGATCCGCTACCGCAACACGCAGGGCACGCTGATGCGCATCCTCAACGCCGCATCCCGCCGCGCCCTCGACTTCCCATTTGTGCAGGCCGAACCCACCGGGCAGGATCACAAGGTGACGCTCACGCTCGAAGTGAATACCAAGCAGATCGGCCAGCTCTCGCGCGACTGGTATGCGATTGTTGATGTGATCGACGTACACACGGCCATCTCGGTTGAGACATCGGGCGACCTCGCCCAGCCACGGCTGCCGCATCCGCCGGCGGCCGCCGCTCGCGCCGCGGGCATGGGCACGCAGGCTCTGGCGTAGACATTGGTTGTGTTTCCCAGGTTAGCGGCAAAGAACGCCGCGAACCTGGGGCACCATCGCACAAGCTTGAAACCCAGAAACTCTGAAGCCCTACCCCAACTTCCAAAACCCTCGTCAGGCCTCGCGCCCCACTCTTCTCTTCTCCTCCTGAATCACGGCATCGTTGATGCTCGCGATTCGGCGCCGCATGCGGCCATCTTCCGCGAACTCCCAGAGCTCGACGCCATACGACCGGAACCACTGTCCTGAGTCGTCGTGCCACTCGTATTCGAAATGCACGGCCATGCGATTCTCGCGGAAGCCCCACAGCGTCTTCTTCAAGCGGTAGCCGAGTTCGCGATTCCATTTGCGGCGGAGGAACGCGCGAATCTCCTCGCGCCCATGCAGAAACTCGTTGCGATTGCGCCACTCGCAATCTTCGGTGTACGCGAGCACGACCTTGTCGGGGTCGCGCGTGTTCCATAGGTCCTCGGCGATTTGCACTTTTTGTTTTGCGGTCTCTTCGGTGAAGGGTGGAGCGATCGTGGTTGCCATTGTCTTTCCTCAGTTTTGTGGTTAAGTCCGCAGCGGCTGAAGCCGCAAATCATTCTGTCCGTGTCCGGCGCGGCTCAAGCCGCGCCCTGATACGAACGATACCTGTCAGATGCGGAGAGCCTCAGTGGGGACTCTGCTCCGGTTCCAGCGCGAGAGTCTTAGCATCCTTGAAACCTAGAAAGCGCAAAGCGTACTCTTTCGCAATGCGCCCTGCTCATTTGTTGGTCATACTACTCACCGTCGTCTCGTGCATCCCAACCTTCGCGCGAAGTAATCCCGGCAACGCCCGCGCCTGGTGGAAGGAAGCCATCGTCTACCAAATTTATCCGCGCTCCTTTAAAGACTCGAATGGCGACGGGATCGGAGATCTGCGCGGCATCATCTCCAAGCTCGACTATCTGCAATCGCTCGGCGTCGATGTCATCTGGCTGAACCCGATCTACGGCTCGCCCAACGATGACAACGGATACGACATCTCTGACTACCGCGGCATCATGAAAGAGTTCGGCACCATGCAGGACTTTGACCAGCTTCTCGCGGGCATGCATGCCCGCCACATGAAGCTCGTCATGGATCTCGTGGTCAATCACTCCTCCGATGAGCACCCGTGGTTCCAGCAATCGCGCAGCTCGCGCGACAACCCGTATCGCGATTACTACCACTGGTGGCCTGCCGAAAAAGGCAAGCCCGCTGCGCGCTGGAGTTTCTTCGACGTCAATGGCGACGCCTGGAAGTTCGACGAGAAAACCAATTCTTACTACCTGCACTACTTCTCGCAGAAGCAGCCCGACCTCAACTGGGAGAACCCGAAGCTACGCGAAGAGATCTTCTCCATGATGCGCTTCTGGTTCGACAAGGGCATCGACGGTTTCCGCATGGATGTTATTCCTTTTATCTCGAAGGATACGGCTTTCCCGCCGCTCCCCGCGGAGTATCACGGCGACTACATCCGCTACTACGCCAACGGGCCTTACACGCACGACTATTTGCAACAGATGAATAAAGAAGTGCTCAGCAAGTACGACGTGATGACCGTCGCCGAAGGCATTGGCGTCACCACCGACGATATTCACAAATACGTCGACGCCGATCGCCACGAGCTCAACATGGCGTATCACTTCGACGGCGTCAGCCTCGGCTATCTGCCGAACTCACATAAAATTCCCGACCCCAAAGGCTGGAGCCTGGTCGACTTCAAAGACATTTACACCCGGTGGGACACCGCGCTCGCGACCAAAGGCTGGGGCACCATCTATCTCGGCAATCACGATCAGCCGCGCATGACCACGCGCTGGGGCAATGACGCGCCAGAATTTCGCGAGCTTTCGTCGAAGATGCTGACGACCTTCCTGCTCACCATGCGCGCCACACCCTATTACTACGCCGGCGACGAGCTCGGCATGACCAATATCAAGTTCGACTCCATCGACGACTATCAGGACATCGAGACGCGCAACTGGTACACGCTCGAGAAGAACGAAGGCCACGATACGCGCGCCTTCCTCAACGCAGCCAAAATCAGCGCGCGCGACAATGGCCGCACGCCTTTCCAATGGGACGCCACCGCCAACGCCGGCTTCACCACCGGCAAGCCCTGGCTGAAAGTGAATCCGAATTATCAGGAAGTGAACGTCGCGAAGGAAGACGCCGACCCGAACAGTTGCCTGAATTACTTCCGCCGGCTTGTGAAATTGCGGAAGTCGAATCCCGTCCTGATCTATGGCGCGTACACGCTGCTGGATCGCGCGAATCCCGACGTCTACGCCTACACGCGCGAGTTAGACGGCAAGAAGGTGCTGGTGATGCTGAACTTCAGAGATCACGCGGCGACGACGAACACTGGGTTGGATCTGTCGAAAGCTAAAGTTCTTGCCGGCAACTACCCGTCGCCGTCGGCCAACGGCAAATTGAGGGCATACGAGGCGGTGATTTACGAGTGGTGAAGCGCCGAAGGGGTGGTGCGCACACGCTTGGCGAGGCTTTCTTTCCCGCCACAGCCGTTGCCTTTGGATTCTTAAGCGCTAACTGTTCGGTCCGAAGGTGCCCATTCAAGTCCTTTCTTTGGGCCACGAGTGGGACTTTTCAAACGGAAACGACGAATCCAAGGTGACGGCGACTAGCGCTGACAGAGCGCATGTTTCAAGGCTAGCCTGGAAAAGCGCAGCCGCCTATTGTCCTGCCGGCACCCAAACCATCCTCGGCGCCACCAGGTCGGCGTTGGTGATTTCGGTCGTGACCTTGATTTGCCGCAGTCCTGCCTTCTTCTCCGGCCTCGCAGAAAATCCCAGCCAGAATTGATGGTTCAGGCGGTTTGCCAAGTCATCGAGAAAGGGCGCAAACGCCACCGGAGGTCCAGTGAACCCAATGTAGTACGACTCGCCCCCGGTCTCATCTGCAACTCGTGCCAAATAGAGCTGGCCCCAATAGGTCTGCCAGTAATCATGGCCAAAGTGCCCTGCACCCGGCGAGTAAATCGCAGATACCAGTACTCCCGCACGTTGCGCGTCTTCGATTGCCGAAGTCAAATATGGGTCGAGCATGTCGTTCCCACCGTAATACCGATCGATCCCGCTGCTCACCATGAGGACCTCACGGCGGCTTGCGCTCTGGGGCCAATGCTTCACCAAATCGCTCAGCGAGAAATACGGGCTGCCATTTACTCCAGCTACGCCTAGCGGCAGCCGGAGCGCCTTCGCTGCCGCGGAATGATCGCTGGTCAGACTCTGCGCGATCTGCGCCGTGCCGTTCTGCATGTAGGCCACGCCGATCTTCGCCGAGGGCGGCTGGGCCAGGATGAACCGGCGAATATCGTCGAGTTGTGACCCCAGACTCACGCCCGAACTGTCATCGAGAAGAATGAAGAATTCCAGTGCCGCGCGGTCTCCTTGCGCGGGCACCCACTCGGTCACCGTGTCGCGATCCTTTCCTTCATAGACCATCACATCCTCGCGGTTCACGACCGGCACCTCGGGCCCTTTCTTAGCTTCTACCGTCACCACGACGTGTACGGGAACTCCGTTCGCGGCGTCGGCTTGCTGCGCCGCGGCACTTCCGCCGGTCAACGTGACCAGGGCGATGATCATTGCCAGATTGAGGAGAAATCGGTGCTTGTTCACGGCCACCCTCCAGGCACACTTTCTTTTCGGTCCACAAGCCTCTGCGGGCCCTGTGCCAACCACTTAATCCTAACCGCTTGGCCCGGCGGTGTCCCGGGCTCATGGCTTGCCGCAGGCTGAGGCCCGGTTTTCCGCGCGAAGCTGGGCTTTAGTTCCTCAAAAGCCTTGGACTCGGTTTGCCTCCGGCCTCTTATGCGCCGCGACCGAACCTAAGTAATGTCCCTTCAGCCAAGCATCTTCCCAAAATCCGGACAAAATCGTAAGTTTTCTTTTGCAACGTAAATGAGCGCCACTCCTAAAAGACCGGGGCCGAGGCAAACCGCAGCGTGCGGACTGCAGGATTCGTCGTTTGTCCGCGCCCGGGTTGAGTCGGCGAATCTCGACGTCCTTCGTTCCATCGCCGTTCTTCTGGTGTTCGCCTGTCATTTCTCGGGCATGCTCACCGGCGGAGGCGCGAGATACAGCCTCATCTGGCGTATCGGAAGACTTGGGGTACTCATCTTTTTCGTGCACACCTGTCTGGTGCTGATGTGGTCGCTGGACCGCTCGCAACCAGGCGCGCGTCACTTGTTCTCGGCGTTTTATGTGCGCCGCGCCTTCCGCATCTATCCCCTGAGCATCGTCTTCGTCCTGTTCGCCCTTGTCTTCGATACCCGCTGGAACCCGGTCAACCTCTGCCAGAGTCTTACGCTCACCCAATACATCTTCTTCAAAGGCCACGTAACCATTCCGCCCCTGGTCACGCCTCTCTGGTCGTTGCCGCTTGAAGTCGAGATGTATGTCGCGCTGCCGTGCCTGTACCTGATCTTCCGCAACCGCTCGATTCTTTCGCTGGCCTTTTTCTGGATCTCGACGGTGGTGCTCTCGTTCTTTCAGCCGCGACTGGGCGAAGGCTTCGAGATCCTCAAGTACGTCCCTTGCTTTCTGGGTGGAATCATGGCCTGGCGCCTGATCCGGAGCGGCGCTCGCCCACGTCTACCCGCGTGGACGTGGCCGGCCGGGATCGCCGCCGCGTCGGTGTTTGCGCTCACGGCCACCGAGAAGAGCCTGTTCTTTTCGATCTCCGCCCTGGGCATGTGCCTGGGCCTGCTGATTCCGCAGTTTCACGAACTGACCTGGCCGCCGATCACGCGCGCCGCCAAGATCGTCGCCCGCTATAGTTACGGCATCTATCTCGCGCACTTCCCCATCATGAGCTATGTGATGCAAAGCCGTTACTACTGGCCGGAGCGCATCTTTCACTACCTTCCGCCCATGATCGCGATCCCCCACTTCGCCAAGCCCATTGACTTCGTGCTAGTCACAACGTTGACGGCTGTGGCCTCGTTTGTGCTTTATCACGCCATCGAGGAACCGGGCATTCGCCTCGGGCATCGTCTGGCCAGAAAAATTCTGCTTGCCAAGTTTCCATGGCAAAACCCGCAGACGCTCGCAGCATCCTCCGCCTCCCAGAACGGATGACGAAGGTTTCAAGGTTTCAATGCCTTACCGTTGTCTGACGGCCAGGCTTGAACTCTGAAACCTTGAAGCTCTTCAGCTTTGAAACCTTGAATTGGCTTCCGTTATCATGTCTAAGCTGAGTTCCGTCATGGCTTTCCCGATCAAAACGTGCAGTATCTGCGGCGAAGAGTTTGAGCTTCGGCCGGACAAGCCCGGCTTTGCCAACCGCTGCCCTGAATGCAGCGAAGACGACGCCTCTTCGAAGGATGGCGGGGCCGGTGCTCCACGCGACGCCGAGCTGAATGCCGCCCGCCGCAGCGCGATGCGCGACCTGCTTTACCGGAAAGATAGCTGAAAGGCTCAGGTTTCAAGGTTCCAAGGTTTCAAAGTTTCAGAGTTTCAAAGTTTCATGGTTTTCAGAGCGTACCGTCTGACCTTCACTGAACCCAAAACACCATTCACTGTAATCGCCGCGCGAGTCCCGCATGTTAGGAAAGCTGCAAGTCATAAAGTGGATGATGCCGCCGGTTGTTGCTCTGCTTGGTTTTGGAATGGGAGTTCTCGCGTTCCTGATTTTTGGCTGGTGCACCTGGGTAAACGTCCGTCGACTGGCGTTGTACATGGTCGTTGCAGCCGCAGAAAGCTATGCCCTCTTCCTTCTGCCGCTCAAGGCGTTGCAGTCCACTTGGTTCATGGTGGCAATAGGAATCGGCGGTGGGGCAGTTGGGCTTGCGGTTACTCGATATTTCTTAGATAACCGCGAGGATACCTGAACGGGCGTTCCCTCTGCCGATCGTCCCTAGCACTTTTAAGCTTACATTTTGAACCTTGAAAAACTCTGAACCTGCCTTCATTTGACTCACCCTCCGGACCCCACTAAGATGTGTCCAATTTTCTGGCACGCTAAATGATCGGCGAGAAGATCTCTCACTATCGCGTCGTCGAAAAGCTCGGTGGCGGCGGCATGGGAGTCGTGTATAAGGCTGAGGACACCCGCCTCGACCGTTTCGTCGCCCTCAAATTTCTCCCCGAGGATCTCTCCCGCGATGCGCAAGCCCTCGAGCGTTTTCGCCGCGAGGCTAAAGCCGCCTCGGCCCTGAACCACCCCAACATCTGCACCATTTACGACATCGGCGAAGAGAACGGCCGGGCCTTCATCGCCATGGAGTTTCTGGACGGCATGACGCTGAAGCACCGCATCGGAGGCCGTCCCCTCGAGACTTCCGCGTTGCTTTCGCTCAGCATCGAGATCGCCGACGCGCTCGACGCCGCTCACTCCAAAGGCATCGTGCATCGCGACATCAAGCCCGCCAACATCTTCGTCACCGAGCGCGGCCATGCCAAGGTTCTCGACTTCGGCCTCGCGAAGATCAACACCAGCAACGCCAGCGAAGCTACGGAAACCGGCGGCAACCTGCATCTGACAAATCCGGGCACGACGCTCGGCACGGTCGCCTACATGTCTCCGGAGCAGGCGCGCGGCAAGGAACTTGACGCGCGCAGCGACCTGTTCTCGTTCGGTGCGGTGCTCTACGAAATGGCCACCGGCACGATTCCGTTCCCGGGTGGAACGCCTGCCGTGATTTTCAGCGCGATCCTCGAGCACGAGCCGGCTCCGGCCGCGCGCCTCAATCCAACGCTTCCCGCAAAACTCGACGACATCATCACGCGCGCGCTCGAGAAAGACCGAAACCTGCGCTTCCAGCACGCCTCCGAAATTCGCGCTGAGTTGCAGCGCGTGAAGCGCGACATCGATCTCAAGCGCACCACTTCGACCGGAACCGTGCCGGCTGTCCTCGAATCGGGCGCCTCTCCGGCACCGGTGACCTCTGCAATCTCAGCAGCTTCATCTAGCGCGCCATCTGGAGCTTTGCGCGGGTCTTCTGGCAGCACCCAGGCCGCTGTTTCGCAATCTTCCGGGGGCATCGCCGCCGCAGCCGTTCCGAGATCGACCTCCTTCGCAAAATACGCGGTACTGGCCGTGCTGGCTCTCTTGCTGATTGGTGGCGGACTCTGGTTCTACCGCACGCGTTCGCATCCCACCGTCGCCACTCCGCTCACGGAACGCGATTCGATCGTTCTTTCGGATTTCGAGAACTCCACCGGCGATCCAGTCTTCGACGATGCACTCAAGCAGGCACTCGCCGTCCAACTCGGCCAATCGCCTTTTCTCAACATCCTTTCCGACCGCAAGATCGCAGACACGCTGCAGCTCATGGGCCGCCCCGCGACCTCAAAAATCACGCGCGACGTGGCCCGCGAAATATGCATCCGCACCGGCAGCAAAGCCTTTCTGACGGGAACGATTTCGAAACTTGGCGATAACTATCTGGTCGGCATCGATGCCATCGGCTGCAACAGCGGCGACACTCTGGCCAAAGAACAGGAGCAAGCCAAAGGCAAAGATGACGTGCTGAAGGCGCTGGGAACAGCATCCTCCACGCTGCGCACCAAGCTCGGCGAATCGCTGGCTACCGTGCAGAAATTCGACGTTCCCGTCGAGGCCACGACCTCTTCTCTTGAAGCCCTGAAGGCCTTCAGCCTGGGCATCTCAACCGGCCGCGCGCGAGGCAACTCCGAAGCAATCCCATTTTTCAAGCGCGCCATCGAACTGGATCCGAACTTCGCCGTCGCCTACGCCAGCCTCGGTCTCACTTACGGCAACCTGCAACAGGCCAGTCTCGCTTCCGAAAACCTGAAGAAAGCTTACGCGCTCAGTGATCACGTCAGTGAACACGAGAAATACCGCATCTCCGCCCTCTATTACACCTACGTCACCGGTGAGTTAGAGCAGGCCGCGCAAGTCTATGAGATGTGGGCGAAGAGTTATCCGCAGGACGCCATCCCGCCCGGAAATCTCGGCTACATTTACTCCAACTTAGGTCAATATCAGAAGGCGCTCGCCGAAACCATCGAGAGCCAGCGCCTCGACGCCGATGTCGTGGGTTACTTCAACCTGTTCGGAGTCAACCTTTCCCTCAATAAGCCGGATGAAGCGCAGAAGGCTCTGAGCGACGCGCGAAAAGCCAACTTCGATGGCGAGGTTCTGCACTGGGGCATGTATCTGCTCGCGTTCTACCAGAATGATGCGGCCGAGATGGAGCGGCAGCTTGCGTGGGCCGCGGGCAAGCCGGGCAGCGAGGATCTGCTGCTGGCCAGCCAAGCGGACACCGAAGCCTATTTCGGACGTCAGACGAAGGCTCGTGACTTCTCGCGCCGCGCCGTCGACTCAGCCGTTCGCTCCGACTCGAAAGAAACTGCGGCATTTCGCGAGATCAGCGCCGCCCTGCGCGAAGCCGAGTTCGGCAACTCAGCCCAGGCCAAGCAGGATGTGACCGCCGCCCTCGCCCTGGCTCCGGGAAAAGACGTGAAACTGCTTTCCGCGCTCGCGTCCGCGCGTGCGGGCGATTCCGCTCGCGCGCGTTCGCTGGTCGACGAACTTGCGAAGGCTTACCCGCTCGACACCATGCTCAAGGTGTATTGGTTGCCCACAATCCATGCGGCGATCAATCTCGACGCCGGCAACGCGAGCCAGGCTCTCATGGATCTCGAGGCAACCTCACCGTACGAACTTGGCCAGCCGCCACAATTCCAGGTGGGCACGCTGTATCCAATCTATCTCCGGGGCTTGGCCTACCTTGCGACGAAGAACGGTCCTGCCGCCGCTGCGGAGTTCCAGAAAATCATTGATCACCGCGGCATCGTGCTCAACTATCCGCTCGGCAGTCTGGCGCGCCTGCAGCTCGCGCGCGCGTACGCGCTTTCTGGAGACAACACCAAGGCGAAAGCCGCCTACCAGGATTTCTTCTCTTTGTGGAAAGATGCCGATCCGTCCATCCCGATTCTGGTTGCCGCCAAGGCCGAAGCGGCGAAATTGACGTGATCGGAGTTTGCCTTTTCCCAGGTTTCAGCATTTCGAGGTTGAGGATCTCTCAATGAACGCAAGCCATTCCCGGGCGGCCCTATGAGACGTGTATTGATCGCGGTTGTCGTCTCCCTGATGGTGGCAGGCATCGCATCGGCGCAGCGCCAGGACACGGCTCCATCGATCGAGCCTGCGGCCACGATTCCCGCTCGCACCGCGCCCGCATTCGATATCAACACCGCAGTCGAAAGCTACCTAGCGAAAATGCCTCCGGCAGAGCGCGCCCGCTCGAACGCGTATTTCGAAGGCGGCTATTGGCTCATCCTATGGGACTTTCTGGCCACCGTGATTGTGATGTGGCTCTTGCTGCACTTCCGCTGGTCGGCGCGCATGCGCGACTTCGCCGAGCGCCTCACCCGTTTCCGCCCGTTGCAGACCGCGATCTACTGGGTTCAGTTCATTCTGGTCACGTCGATCCTGACCTTCCCGCTCACCGTGTACGAAGGCTATTCGCGCGAGCTCAAGTATGGCCTGATGAATCAAACCTTCGGCTCCTGGTTTAGCGACCAACTCATCATGCTTGCCATCAACGTCGTGCTGGGCGCGATCCTGGTGATCCCGCTCTTCGGTTTTGTTCGGCGGTTCAAGGGCAGCTGGCCGATGTGGGGCGCGGTGCTCTCTGTCTTGTTTGTCGCCTTCGTCAGCCTGATCGCTCCGGTCTATCTCTTCCCTCTGTTCAACAAGTACACGAAGCTTGAAGACCCGCGCATCAAGAACCCGATCCTCAGCATGGCGCGCGCCAATGGTATTCCCGCAACCGACGTGTGGCAGTTCGATGCGTCGCGCCAGTCGAACCGCGTCAGCGCCAACGTCAGCGGCTTCGCCAACACCATGCGGATTTCGCTCAACGACAACCTGCTTCGCCGCTGCACACTGCCGGAAATCGAAACCACCATGGGACACGAGATGGGCCACTATGTTCTCAACCACGCATACAAAGGACTGGTGATGATCGGCGTGCTCATCGTCATCGGCTTCGTGTTCTTGCGATGGGGCATCAACTACGCGCTTGCCCGCTGGGGCACGGCGTGGGCAATCCGCGACGGCGGAGACTTAGCCGTGCTGCCTTTAGCGGTGATCGTCTTCTCCGCATACTTTTTCCTGACAACGCCCATCAGCAACACCATCACCCGCACCATGGAATACGAAGCCGATATGTATGGCCTGAACGCTGCCCGGCAACCGGACGGCGAGGCGAACGTCGACCTGCTCCTGGGCGAATATCGCAAAATGGACCCCGGCCCAATCGAGGAATTCCTGTTCTATGACCACCCCAGCGGGCGCACCCGCATCACCGCCGCCATGCGCTGGAAGGCCGAGAACCCGGAGACCGCTTCGCCGGAGGAGATGGCTCGCCCAATGTTTGGAAGGAAATAGGTTCAAGGCCTCAAAGGTTCAAGGTTTCAGAGGCTCAGAGTTTCAAGGTTTCAAAGTCTTCAAAGTTGAAACAGAGTGGCTCGGATTGGCGCCTTTGGCGGCTAACCTGTGTCTGCTTTGCTGATTCGTCGCTTTGCGCATTCCTCGTCGAAGCCTGGCGCTACTCCCGGGCAAGATGCCGATCCCGAGTGCCCATTGCGGCGCCACGCTCAGACGGGGCTGAATTTGAGGATCTGCCGAGATGTGGGCATCTAAAAGCAATATCCACGAAAAAGAACACGCTTTACTCCGCGTTCTGCAGCCATGAAACCTGAAACCCTCGAAACCCGTCCTTTGCAACTTCCTTCATAGCCCAATCGTGCTACAGCACGAGCCGTCATGTCATGCTACTTTCTCCCTGCGGTGCTGATCGCTTTTTGAACGGACTTAGTCCCAGGTCCACGAGCCGTTCGTCCCCGACTTAGCGCTCATCACTTTCCCCCGTGCCCCAGGTAGAGCCCGTTGTACGCGTTGTAAGTACGGGAGACCCATTTGGCTTCGTCAGTTTCGCACGACCCTTCGACTGAGATCATCATTGTGGGAGCGGGCGCCGCGGGCGTGACCGCGGCTGCCGTTCTCGGCCAGCGCGGCCACCGT
>Ga0335069_10000402_pt1 | contig 73453 bp, 98 predicted proteins | sample Lox_Sample_11_FD_206714 | JGI IMG/M metagenome (GOLD analysis project Ga0335069, IMG submission 206714) | Soil microbial communities from Loxahatchee National Wildlife Refuge, Florida, United States - Lox_Sample_1.1 | ecosystem: Environmental > Terrestrial > Soil > Wetlands | place: USA...
CTGGCGGGAAGTGGAAGAAAATCCTATTGTGGATAGACAGGAACCAATAGTCTCTCGACCGGTAAAAGATGAACTGACATTCTTATGACAAAGCCTGTGATCAAACCGAGAGTCTGTGAGCATGATTGGTATGCGATCTCGCCATCGATCAAGATTTGTCTGAACTGTCGGGTGTATAAGGAATCGCCAGACCCAGAACTCCCTGGTATTCCTCCGCAACAACCCATTCGCGTAGGATGGCGGTATAAACCAAATTTGTAGAAATCATGAAACTACGTCATTGGAAATTTCAACTTCCCCTGTGGCTTGTCGGTCAGCGGGTGCAGATATGTCTTCGGCCTCCACTACGGACGGAAGTTTTGAAGGATGCAGTACTCACCACAATCATACTATTTCGTGACATTCCCGAACTAGGTGACTCCATTGATTTGAAAGATATTACTGAACTCCATTCACTTTCACGTATTTACTGTAGGACAATTGGTCGAAGAGAATGGGCGATAGTAGATGGAGAAATGATGCTACAACTTTGGGTGGGAGAATGAAGATCGAGTCCGGTAAACTGCCAGTGATGACAACACATTGTAAATCATGTCCTTTCAGGCCGGTGGGAAAGCATGGCCGCTGGAAGGATGTTAGGCTGGCTAATGAAGTGATCCAGCGGACACTGTTTAAGGGACATCAGATATGCCATGCAACTGAAGGGCCAAAACGGGAACCGCGCTTCCGATGCAAGGGGGCATTCGATCACAACATGGTTATTTACGAACGCATGGGATTCAAAGACTTGGTGAAATGAAAACGCTTGTTGTACTACTTCTTCTGATAAGTTCATCGCTTCACGCGCAGATGTCGCCAGCGTACCGACATGCGGAGATGAAGTTCATCACGCTTCAGGTGCTGGATATGACTTCGACAATAAAGGCAATTCACGCTGGAGGTTATGAGGGTAATCCATTTTTGAAATCATCCGTTGCGCATCCGTGGAAATTTGCATTGGTTAAGACCGGAATAGTATTGTGTGCGACTGGTGGACTTCGGGCACTTCATCAAGATCATCCGCTACTAGCCCTGATCATTTTACAGACGGTGAATATGGCTTACACCGGAATTGTCGCACATAATTATCAGATAGCATTTAAGATTCGATTGTGATCTCCGTTCACAACATGACTCTTGAGCAGATACTGACGCTGCATGCGCAGTGCTGCAATCACATTCGTCTTATCAAAAGCAAGCCCGGATGGTATCGAGACATCGGTATTGTTGAGATGGATTTGTGCCGCGACCGTGATGAGATGTGGGCGATTGCCGAGAGTATGATCTCAAAGGATCACATTCGAATGATGTATCGCCTTGTCGGCATGACTGGAAAGAAGTCAATGTGGAAGAGTTTCTTTCGTGATGTGTTTAAACTGTGGGCACCGTATGATCATTGAAACCAGAGTTTGGTGTATTGAGGACATAAAAAAAGAAGAAATGGGCCTTGATGGTGGAGATGAATGGTATCCAATCGTCTTTGATATGCGTGATGTATCCTTCATTAAACTGAGTGGATCGCATGAGTTTATCGGCAATGATAAAGCCGTTCTCATACTTCATGGGAATCATCTCGTTGTGGAATTGTCGTATAAGGCAGCCAAGGCACTATTTATCGAATCGAGAAAACAACTATCTTTGGATCAATGAACCTACTTGGAATCGATGTTTCGGTCAACAACGGTCACATCAATTGGGATTTAGTCAAGACTGACCCGCAAAATATCAAGTTTGCATTCATCAAGACTACCGAAGGCGCGACTTACCGCGATCCGTATCGCGCGGAGAATGCATACGGGGCATCGCATGCCGGACTAAAGTTCGGATATTATCACTTTTGCTCCATAAATAAATTAACAGTCATTGAAGATGCTTCCCAAGAGGCCGCAGCATTCATTGCAGCAATGAAGGGATTACCGGTAGCTACATTGCCAGCAGTCTTGGACATCGAAACAGATGAACTTAACCTGCCGCCCGACCAGGTGGCATTATGGGCGGAGACGTTCCTGACCGCAGTGAAATTAGCCGGTTATCCGGTGATGATTTATAGCGGACCTTATTTCCTGAATGAACACCTGCCGATTGATCACAAACTCGGTGAAGTGAAACTCTGGCTGGCTGAGTACAGTGCATCCCTGAGTATGATCCCGCACGGATGGACACATGCCGATGTGTGGCAGTTCACGTCCAAAGGCAAGGTGAATGGCATCTCCACCATGGTAGACATGAATCGTTCGGACTTAAACTTCTGATATGAGCACACTCAAGGAACTGCAACAACGCTGGGATGCTGAAGAAAGCAAACTCGGCAAGATCCTCAAGTACTACATCGGATATCTTGGCATCGCTGCTGGGTCATTGGGTGAGGGACTGACCGCCCTGATGAACCTGTACACGCAATACAACATTGCCCTTCCGGAATGGCTAACCCACACACTGGTGGGAATCGGGATTGTTGGCTATTTGATAGGCAAACTTACCAAGGCACCTACTTCTCAGCAGCCAGGTGCACAACCTCCGCCACAAGCACGATAAGACCCACATCTTTCACCGCTGACCAGAAGTTCTTTTTTTTGATCTTGGCCTCAAGACGCGCCTGCTCTTTGACCCAGGCAATTTCCTTTTGTTGCCATGAGGGGATAATCTGAGTTTTGAATTGATCTACCTGATCATTGAGTACCACAACAACGGATTTTTGATCGGCGACTTGCCGGCGCATATCCGCCATAATACTGTCATTCGTCTGCGCGGTTCGCTGGCACTCATCCCCCTTAATGAGTTCCTTGACCAGAATCTCTTTGTCGGATCGAGTCAATCCTTGCGCGCAGGAAGCCGTCCAGGACAGAATCAGAAGCATTGTCGTAGGAATGCAGAATCTTTTGATAGTAGCCATGTATTGCTTGTTTTTGTTTCTCATCTTCAATCTGCCGCACACTGTCGAGTTGTAACCTGATGTTAAGTGCCTTAAGGATATCATCATCACGAATGATCCGCTGATCAGCTCTCCCGATAACCTGGTTGAGGCTATCAATAGTGTGTTGAAATTTTTTATGAGCGGCTTCGTGATTGATCAAATCCAGGCCATGGTGATATCCGATGGCGTAGGCGACAATGATCAGGATGATGGCGGTAGGGATTAGGTATTTCATGTCAGAATGGAAGAGATTGATCTTCAGGTATTATTTCAACTGGTTCAGATTGTGTGTGCGCATCGGGATGCGTGTGGCCGTTCATAAGCGGTTCCTTTTGGACCCAATATCCGCGAACGGTGCGACCATTGAGTTTTCGTATCTGCACATTGAAATCAAGCTGACTCATGTACTTACCAAGTCCGGTAGAAGTCAGGCGTATTCGGTTGCCGGTCTGTGCAAGCAGATATTGCAGGATGTCTACGTTGACCATAAATTCCCCGGAGTTTTCGGGGCATGGCTGAAGATACTTCATTATAAGCTGTTTCTCATCAGGCATGACTTCAAACTCATGGTTGATCTGATCACGGAGTTTTTTGTCATCTATGTCCAGGCGATAATTGTACCCTGTCTTATACAGATGCCAGGCTTGTGCCCAGACTTTAGTGATGTCGATGTTCTTGACTCCTGATTCGGAATTGTTGTAATCCCATTTGATATTTTTGATGTAGAAGCATAACCATCGCGAGTTCTGTGTGTCAGTCAGGAATTCCAGTCGGTTGGTGGATGCCCAGAAGTTGACTACACGCGGGCGCGATACTTCCTGTCGCGCATAGACTTCGCGCTGCTTGGAGACAGAACGGCTGATGAAGGCTTTTAGAGAGTCGATCTCTTTGCGGTTAAGGACATCAAGTTCATCCAGGTTCCAGATGAAATTCTTGGTCAAAGCAAGTTCAGAATCTTTGTGATTGCTGACGGGATCTTCCTTGTAGTATTCTAAAAGTTCAGGGGGACAGAGAAACTTAATGAACCGATTCTTGCCCTGATCTTGCTTCTGCTGGATCAGGGTCATGACGATGCGGTTTTCCTGAAGTCCGATGGTACAAGCAATCATGCGCACAAGGCATTTCTTAAACTGAATGAGCCAGAAATCCTGTTGGGTCGTCTCCACATGCTGCGCCAGGGCGGTGATGTGGTCCTGCCCATCCCATTGCGGCAGGCCATTAAAGTATTCTTCGAATGGATTGACCTTGGGCACGTAGCTGGACTCAAGCAGATCACGTACATCAGCAATCGGGATCTTGGCCTTTCCGAATACTTTGATGTTGTGTTGAAGTAAGCGCCAAACATCATTGTATTCACAAGACATCCAGTCGGGCGACTTGAGTTCGCGGTAAAAAATTCCCCGGGAAATCACATTGCGCTTGAACTCAAAGCGTGATGACAAAAAGTGTTCAATACGTTTGAGTAGGGGAGCTTCGTTGATTTTGTATTCGGTCTTATTAGCATTGAAGACAGCTTTGATAATGTCGCGTAACTGTTCCTGCGACTTACCGTATTGAATGCATAATTCCTCAATGTGTTCATCGGTAAACTTATCCCCCTTGCGATTGGCTTCCCTGATCTCATCAACAAGTGCTTGTGGAACTGAATTCTTTGCTGAGAGATTACGGATGAAATCGATGTCGATCTGTTCAAATGTATCACCAAGATCAGTCCCGTCATCTTTGTCGGGATATGCATCCACTACGCTTACGCTTGCTGTCAGTCCGGCTAATTTAAGTTCTGCCTCCTGCGCAGATTCTCTTCCAGTCTTATCGGCATCATAGCAGATGATCACATTGCGGTTGCGCAGCACATGTGCCTTATCAACCGTTAATCCATTGGCACCACCGGCGGCCAGGTAAATGTATTCATTGAGTGTTTTTTTGAATTTGTAGCGCAGGATTACCGCTGTCTTTTCACTTTCCACCAAGACAATTTTGGCCGCAGGGAATAGCGCAAGATCACGTTCATAAAAAAGACACGAATAATAACCCGACTCCCGGGTGTAGAGATATAGTGGATGCTTCTCGCGATTGCGCTTAAACTCCGGAAAATTGTACACCATCCGCTTGGCACCAGTGAGTTGTCCGCTGATGTTTCGAAAGTAAAAGGTAATGGAGAATTCACCAGCCATTGGTCGCGTGGGTGCCGGATCTACCACTACATCTGGGAATATCCAGTTGAATACCGGTTCCTGGTCAATAAACTTTTGGGGGACTTTGGGTGGTGGAGAATATGTGTAGGTCACGTTGTCACTTTTCTGCTCAGGCATAAATTTGCGATCACAGCGGTGACAGTATCCATATTGACCATCAAAGCCTTCGAATGGTGCGAACTGCGGATTCTTAGGATCATTAACTTCTCCACACGGACAAGATGGGGCAACATGATCACGCTTCTTTTTGGTAAAGACTAGTTCGCGTTCCTCCATTGGTTTTTCGGCTTGGGCGGGGTGTTGAAGTTAAGACGACTACTTAGACTTGTCAAGAGTATTCTTGAAAATCGAACCGGTGCCATTACATGCCCTGCATTGGCGTTCTTCACCGGTTTTAGCATCCCTTCGAATGCCGCGACCGGAACATACAGGACATGGCATGATCTTGTGATTGGTCTTTGCCTTCACCGTCTTTGTCAATGGCGAAAGCGTATAGTCTTTCAATGGTATGGCAAGCATAGGGTTTCTCATATTAAATGTTTCATTTCTTTAACCAGTTCTTCTTGTGCTTTCCTTTTGGCCGCGCAGCAATGTACTCAGGATGATCTTCTATGAATGATCCTTTAACGGACGGAATATCAATCACACTGAATCCACAATTTCGACAGATGCGTTTAACTCCATGTTTTGTCTTTTTAACAATCCAACCCTGATTGCACTGGCACATTCAAAATTCAAGATTGGCTTCGGATATCCACACTGCGCTTTTTGGATCACCATTAAAGTAACAAAAGTAGAGTGTCATAATCGGATTTTTTTCACTTGGCTTCTTGGCAATGGCAATACCTTCGCGCCTGCCGTCTGTCGTAAGCCATGAGATGTTAATTGGTTTGATGCTTACACTCTGTTGCATGGTTCTATGTATGGTATGTCCAGTAAAGCAAATAATTTTTCTTCGGTCGGCAGCGCAATAGGCCGACCATCATTTGTCAGCACTCCATCGTGACCTTCAAAGCCAAGTTTACGCCAGCGTTTCGCAAGTCGATGCGAATAGTCGGCAGGACCGGTGCGGATGGCTAATAAATAACCCCATGAGAATTCATTGGTAATACTGATCTCAAGATGAATACCTTCAGGTAGCTGGCGCACCGCCAACTTGCCGGTGGGTTCACCTTTGATCTTGGGCCAAGAGTTTATCTGGGCAATGAATCCTTCATTTACTTTCCAACCCGTCACATTGCCAAACATATCCTTTGTTGCTGTGCGTTTTGGGATAACTACAAGATCAATATCGGATACCTCCTTTGATTTACGGCGGATGCTGCCGGCAATCTTAATTCGTTCGCAGAACGGAATCAGTTTGTAGCAAATGCTCTCAGCGAGTTGTCTGGCAATGATGTATTCCATAAAAGAAAATATCAAAAAAAATAGTATCTTTGCCAATCATGTTACCGTTCCAAACCAAATTAATCAACATCAAGCACCTGGCCGAGAAGTCAGGGATAAGTTACACACGTCTGCACATGCGGCGCAATGGCCGAACCCTTACTCCGCTCAATCTTGCAGACCGTACAAAACTTGCCAATGCAATAACGGCAGAACTTGACACCATCTTTCGTGAGTTGGGGTTTGAAATTTCGCTGAAAAAAATTAACTGAACAGCGGATCAGCCTCTTCTCCTTCTTCGAGCATCGGCTTACCGAAATTTTTCAGTTGTTCAGGAGTCATTTTCTTGTCATACTCCTCAAAATGATTTCCCTCAATATCAAAGTAGACGATCTTACGGGTTTCCGGATACGGGATTCCATAGATGTCAGTATGGATTTCTTTGTATCCTTTTTCAATCTGCGCATCGGCAAACTCCCGGTTAGCCATCAATTCTTTGAGTCCTTTGGTAGGAGGAATGGTGAAGGTCGCAGGATCCACCACACCGTTTTTTAAGTCATATTTGAATGACTCATGGATTGATTCCAGCCGATCGATTGCACGGCTGGCCAGAGATGAAGCATGCTCCAGTTCAACAATTTCATCTTTGGTGAGGTCAAATTTCTCGACATGATCTTTCTTGTCGATGGCATTTTCGGCAATCCAGGCACCCAGATTTTCGGGTGTCATTTTTTGAGGTAAGGCATTGTGCATAAATTAATTGTTTAGAGTCTTCAGAACACTTTCGTACTCTTCCTTTAGCACCGCCTTTATTGCACTTTTTTCTTTGGGTGTCAGATCATTCTTAATACCCAACATTGCCATCCGGAACCTAAAGTAATCAGATCTGGAAGTCTTGATTCTTTTGCCTACTTCTTCGGCGATAGCGGTGAAATTGAAGATCATTTCTTTGAATTTGAACCAAAGCAACATAAAAAAAAATTAATAAAAAAATTGTAACTTAAATTTATTTGGTCTTACTTGGCATCACAATAATTAACCAATCAGTCACCATGTCCCAACTCAAAAAGATCGATCAAGCCCTTGCAAATGCCAAATCAGTGAAAGATGCACTTTCGCTGGATTTCGTAAGAGAAAGATTTATAAAGAATTACGAAGCCGTAACCGGACATAAGGACGGGGCGAATCGTTTTGCCAGCGAGGTTTTTCATTATCTGGAGATCACCAATGAAAATCAGAAACTCAAGGACGCTGACAAGTTTTCGCACTTTGCCGCACTGGTCAAGGCCGGCACGACCGGATTGTCATTTGGCAAAGAGGGTCAGCTTTATCCGATTCTGTACGGGAATATTGTCAAAGTCCAGATTGGTGCGCATGGGAAGCGCGAGTTGATCCGGCGTATGCCTGACGTGAAGATGATCACCGAGGCGCAGGTGGTACTGAAGGGGGATACCTTCAAACATGACAAACTCAACAACAAAGTTGCCGAACATATTTCTTCCGAGAAAGCTCCTACGGCAACCCTGGATAACATCATTGCCGCTTATTGCCGGATCATCTATAAGGACGGCAATTTTGTGGACATCGTAGTTTATCATGATGATCTTGTGAAGGCCAAGTCTAAAAGCAAGATGCAGTCCGAAACCAGCACATGGAATCAATGGCCGGTGGAAATGGCCAAGAAGGTGACATACAATCGGGCGTACAAACTGTATTATCGGCAACCACAAGTCGAAGTGGCGGATATCAAAGGGTTTGATGCCGATGAGGATGACCAGGAAGAGGAAGTAAAAGATATTCCACATCAGGAAGTTAAGGCCGAATCAAAAGCACAACCTGACTCGCGGCCAGTGGAAGAAGCAAAGGTTGTGACCGCTTCAGCGGAAGACGAAGACATCAAGAATTTCTTAGGAAAATGAGCGAACAAATAGAAGAAGTGCAGCAGGAACAACTTCCTGCTCGAATCAGTATCTCTGTACAAACGCTACAGAAGAATTTGCCTGTCATGGAAAAAGGCAGGGAGTTAGCACTGAAAAAACTCAGCGTCATCACGCAAGTGACCTCTGATGAAGAAGATCAGCAGGCCAATGATGTGCTGGTGGTCGCCAAACAGATTGCCGACAAGGTAATTAAGGCGCGCAAGGAGATCACCGAACCCCTTGATGTGATCAAGGGCCAACTCATGGAGTATGAGAAAGCGATTGCGTATGACAGCAAAGCCGACAATGAGTTCAACCGCGTCCGGCACCTGCGCGAAGCATACGCACAACTTAAGATTGACGAAAAGAAAAAGAAGGAGTATGAAGCCGATCTGTTGCGTCAGATAGCAGTTTATAAGGCCATGTGGCGGGAGAAGATTCAGAAGGCACTTATTGAAATGCAGGCAGGCCGTAAGCGTTCCGTGATTGAAGGCATGAGTGCGTGGGAGTCCAGTATGACCCTTGAGAATTTTGAGACAAAGAAAAAAGCACTTGAAAGTAAGACACCGGAACTCAAACAGGAAGTGTATGATGCTTGCTTTCATCCATTGGTTCAAGGCAGACGCACAGATTTGGTAAGAAATGAAGAAGAGTTCTTGCTTGCAATGAAGCAGGAGTTTCCTTATCAGAAGCAGAACGAAGAATACATGGCGATGGCTGTTGAGATCATCAACGGCTATCGGGCCAAGTTGCCAACTATCAAAGAGAAACTCATCGAGATTTCAAAGCAACAGGATGCCGCTGCCGCTGAAGCCAAGCGCAAGGAAGAATTACGCCTGAAGGCTGAAGAACAAATGAAAGCCAGTCAGGCTGAGGCTGAACAGAAAATTCAGAGCGCCAAGGACGATGCTGATCTTAACATACTGGAAGCAGAATTCCAGCGTCAAGGAATGGTACAAGATTTGGAATCAGGTCCAGCTAAACGAGTCATAACGTTTGCTGAAGGACAGTTCCTAAAGCCATTCACTGAAATCATCGGGCACTGCATCGCCCATCCTGATTTTCCAGGCATCAAGGACAAGAAGGGTGGATATGTCAAGCACGTTCAATGGTGGATGGATTGGTTTGCTTCACATTGCATTGTAGAGATCAAGGGGACTGTGGTTGATTTGAAGGCAAAAACATTTGTGCGGCAGTGAGTGCTGTATGGTATATTTTGCAACAAAAGAATGAAAATGGACCGCCATTTTGGTTTTGGATAATCGGGGCACTGATTATGGTAATCGTAGTTTACTGTTGCTCATGAGCAATTATTTTGATCACGAATACCTGTCTCACTCCGATCTCAAATCCTTTGAGAAGAAGGTTGGTTTGCTCCGAGAGGATCCGCCAAATCTTCAAGCCATTTTTGATCTTGGTACATTGATACATTCCACAATCCTTGAACCACATCTTGTAGAACACCCAGACGGTGATCCAGATTACGAACTTGCCAAGAAAATGCGCAAGACTTTCTTTGAAGATGGTCTGTGTCGGGCAATTGTGATGGGGAATGATTTTGTGCGCGAAAAAGAGTTCTATAATCCCAAAATGGAACTTGGAGTCAAGTCGCGGTGTAAAATGGATGGGGCACGAACGAATCAGAAATTCTGTCTTGAATTGAAGGGATTAAATGTGATGACAGAAAATCAGTTCAATGATGCCCTGGTGAACTTTAATTACGATCGCGGAATTGCGTGGTATCTGCTCACCGCTGAATATCGTTGGGCGGTAATAGTAGGCATTAGCAAGAAAGACCCCACAAGATTGTTCAAACGGGTTGTAAAAAGAGGAGATGAATTCTATCTTGCCGGAGAACAAAAATGCATTGATGTGTTGAAACTTCTCAAGAACTACAGTCCAGAGGACTTTAACGATATTGGGGGTTTTACAAACGTTCATAATTAAACATGGAAGCGTTAGGTAAGGATTGATTTAACATAAAAAACTAAAAAGAGTTTCCCCCAAGAAAATGATAACTATTGATGATTTATTAAAGAGAATTCGGAAACACGCCTCAAGACAAGCAACTGGTATCTCTTTAAAATCAAGTGGTTATTATGTAATCACAGTAGGTCCACATAAAGATCGGCCACTACATCGAGTTTTATTTGAGATGAATCTTGGTAGGCGATTATTGCATGATGAGATAATTCATCACAAAAATCACAATAAAACTGACAATCGATTATCCAATTTGAAATTAACAAACCCATCCTCACATGGAAGACATCATGCAATCGACAGAGTTAAAAAAGGAATAAATTTTGACATCAGTCAAATAGATAATCGCGGGGAAAGACATCCATTACACAAATTAAGTTTATCGGAAGTTAGAAGTATTCGTAAAAATTATAAACACAACACCCGCGGATGGAGGCAAAAAGTAGCAGATCGATATAATGTGACAATAAGTTGCATCAAACATATTATGGCTAAACACACATGGAAATAAAATGAGCAGTTTAAATCGAGTAACACTTATTGGAAGATTAGGGAAAGATGTAGAAATCAGAACAATTGCATCAGGAGATATGGTTGCATCATTTTCCATGGCTACATCCGAAACATGGAAGGATAAAGCAACTGGAGAAAAGAAAGAATCTACTGAATGGCACAACATTGTTGCCTGGCGCGGTCTTGCTGAGATTGCTTCCAAGTTTATGCACAAAGGCGATCTTGTCTTTATTGAAGGCAAGATGAAGACGCGTTCTTGGGAGAAAGACGGTGTGACCAGATACACCACTGAAGTCCTTGCAGACAAAGTGATTCTGCTTGGCGGCAAACGGGAATCTTCGGCACCGCCTCCGCCAGATAGTGCGCCAGAGTCTGTGCGAAGTGCGCCGGCAAAGCAATCTCCTGCTTCAATGCAAGATGAAGTTGATTCGCTTCCTTTTTGATCATGACTCTCAAAGAACTCGCTCAGGCATTAGTCAATAAAAAGTACTCCCATATTCCGGAGCATGCGCGCCCTGTAGTGAAATACCGAGATGGGACAGCGAATGAATTGACAAAAGCGATTCTTGCCTATTTTGAACTCAGGGGATGGAAGGCATTTCGCCAGGCTTCTGAAGGCCGATATCTGCCGGAACAGAAAGTAAAAAATGTACTCGGTCAGCAAGTGACAGTTAAAAAAGGGATGTATATCCCGCGTTCGCGCGGAGCAAAAGGCAGCGGAGATATTTCGGGGGCACTTCCTCCGCATGGGACGAGAATTGAAATTGAAATTAAGATAGGTAAGGATCGGCAATCAGATGTGCAGAAGGAGTTTCAGGCAGAGATTGAGGCCATGGGGGCCATCTACATGATTGTTCGGACATGGCAAGATTTCATCTTCCAAATTTCAAAATATGCACCAAAGAATGCTTCAGTTTGAAACACCGATTCCAGTCATTCTTAAAGACACTAAGCAAGAGGCTTATGCTCTCTATGTGGAAAGTGGTGGTCTTCTTGAGAACGACATTTGGACTGTTATAGTCTGCGAGACATCGCAGATATTGCATTGCATGACTGATCAGCTTTTGATACACGCGAACTTTACTTTTGGAATTAAACGACAATAGAATTTTATGATGCCCAAGAACATTACATTCGATCAGGAAGCCACCGCCAAACTCAAGGCCGGCATCGACAAACTTGCAAACGCAGTCAAGGTTACTCTTGGCCCCGGAGGGACCAATGTGATCTATGAGAAGCAATTCGGTATTCCGTCCATCACAAAAGATGGTGTCACGGTTGCCCGTGAGATTTTTCTTGAAGATATCATTGAGAATATGGGTGCCCAGCTCGTCAAGGCTGTAGCCAATAAGACCGCAGATTCGGCTGGTGATGGAACTACGACAGCGACTGTATTGGCGCAGGCCATATTTACGGCTGGCATTAAGAACGTTGCCGCTGGGGCAAACAGGATGGATATCAAGAGAGGAATTGATGCTGCCGTTCAACAGACGGTAGCCAATCTCAAAAAAATGAGCCAGCCGGTTTCTGGAGATGACATTCAAAAGATTGCCACCATTTCTTCCAACGGAGATGAAGAAATTGGGCGATTGATCGCAACAGCCATGGCAAAGGTCGGCAATGATGGGATTATTACCGTAGAGGACGCTAAGGCGACCAATAAGACGGAAGTTACCATTGTTGAAGGAATGCGCCTTGCGCGCGGATTCATCAGTCCCTATTTCATTACTGATCAGGAGAAGCAGGAAGCTGTGTTGATGGATCCATGCATTTTACTGTATGAAGGTGCGGTGACCAGCATGCGTCAACTTATTCCAATTCTTGAGGCGCAGCGTGAGAACAAGAAGACACAAGGTCGCCCAGTGCTTTTGATTGTGGAAGATGTTATCGGAGAAGGATTGTACACCCTGATCAAGAATTTTGTGCAGAAAGCCTTTGTTGGATGTGCGATTCAATGCCCTGATTTTGGCGAACAGCGCCGCGAGATCATGAAGGATATTGCGGCCATGACCAATGCCACAGTAATCAACAAAGAAACTGGATTGACGCTGGAGAAGGCAACACCGGACCATCTGGGTGGTGCTGAAAAAGTGCGTATTACCAAGGGCACGACTATTATCATTGGTGGACACGGACAGGGACCACGTAGTCAGCAGCGCATTGCGCATTTGAAGGCGCAACTGGAAGATGAGAATGTCTCAGAAGCATCAGGCAACCAGATCAGGGAGCGGCTGGCAAATTTGAGCAATGGCATTGCTGTGATTCATGTGGGGGGAGCAACTGATGTTGAGATTCTGGAGAAGAAAGACCGGCTTGATGATGCATTACACGCAACGCGGGCCGCTGTCCAGGAAGGAATTCTTCCTGGCGGTGGTGTAGCGCTGATTAGAAGCATGCCATCTGAAGTTCCGCCTGGTAATCCGGATTTTATTACCGGTGTCGATATCATTGAATCGGCTATTCAGGAACCGCTCAAGATCATCGCTGAGAATGCCGGCCAGAACAAAGATCTAGTATTAAGTAAGGTGCTTGAAATGGAAGGAAACGTTGGATATGATGCCAAGCAACTCAAATATGTTGACATGATTGAGGCAGGCATCATCGATCCAACAAAAGTTGTACGTCTGGCGCTGGAGAATGCGGCATCCATCGCTGGATTGTTATTGACCAGCCGCGCAGTTATTTCTCACGTTGAACCACCGCAACAATGAACTTATCCAAAGGAATTCCGCTCGAAGATCGAGTGTTGATCAAACCAAAAACTCCTGAAGAAAAAGTAGGAGATTTTTATCTCGGTGAAAAGGATATCGAGAAACCCGTTGAGGGTGAAGTCATCTCGGTAGGTCCAGGTGCCTACAGTTACGGTGAAGAATTGATGGGGTCAATCCTTGAAGGAATCAATGTTCTTATTGAGAACAAAGGGTTGCAACCCATTCAGCGGCCATATTATCAGGCAATGAAGGTAAAGCCTGGTGATTATGTGTTGTACGGTCGTCATGCCGGCACCAAACTAAGCATCAATGGAGAGACGTATCTGATGATTCGCCAATCGGACATTTTCATGATTATCGAAAAAGAGGTAGATTCGATAAACCAATGATTCATGTCTTGGAAAATTCTGATCGACTTAGATCCGAAAGGCTTAAAAAAGCAGTCAAACGGCTTAACCAAGAAAATGATAATCGCCGTCTTGGGAAACAATTCAAGGTAATTGTATTGATGATTATCATTGCCGTGGTATTATATTTCATCCGAAAACATTAAAACATAAATGGCGGTTTGAAAAATCGAACTGAAAGAGCAGTGGTCATGCTCCGTGGCCCCGAAAAGACGGGATAAGTCCACCTGAGTCGATGTAATAAATAACCTACGATGCGGGAGCATTTTAAGCCGAACAAACAGATGCAATGCTAGCCAACGACCAATCGGTGGTCCCCGCTACAATGAGCGGGGACCATTAGGGTAGCGTTCCTTCACCCACTCTTTGATAAATTTTGGCAAGTCACTTTGAATCGGAATGACATCTTCTGTTGCAAAGAATCTTGATGGATCAAATTCTTCAATCCCCTCAATGCGGCGCTCTGGTTCTAACCGAAACACTTCATTGATCATGTGACGGATCTTCACAAGGTGTTTCTTTGGGTCACGCACGTAACCCATGTGAAATATGTGAATGTTCTCCATGAAATTAAAACACACTTCATTGCAAGCCAGACTCTCCGCGTCATCATAGCACCGGTATTTGGTTTTTGCCAATCGAAGCACTTCTGTTGAGCACGGCTTACGCTCCTGTGGAACATTGAGTTGATGCCAAGGATCATAGAACAGGTTGTGCCGCTTGACCATGTACGATTCAAATCCATACTCGATTGCCTCTCTAATGAGGGGGAATGAATCTTCGTGGATGATCTCATCCATCTGGAGATAAAATTGGTAATCGGTTTCAAGGCGACTGATGGCCATATTGGAAAAGTAGCTGAGTTTCTCTTTTCCTTGTTGGTTACGCCATTCTTCTGGAGCACACAGAATAATGGTGGTTTTTTTATCTCCAAGTTTCAATAGATGCTCCTGTGTTCCGTCCGTAGACCCAGCATCCAGGACAATGACATGATCCGCTAACTCCTGCATGCAGGCAATAGTTTCGCGGAAATTATAGTCTTGCTCTATGGCATTGTAGACGAAAGAAGCACATCCAAGTGTTTTCATTAAATTAGAGGTAAAATTACAGTTATGGCATACGAAGATGATGATGAAACCGAAGGACCAGGTGCCCCGCCAGCACAGCCATCTGACAAAAAGAAACTCAAGCAGCGCATCAGTGATCTGAAGATGGATAAGCGCGTTGGTAAATGGGTGGGCGATCCGGATAATCCTACCCGTGGAATATATAAGGCACCACGATCAGAACAGCGTGAATACCGCAAGACCATCAAACAAAAGATCAGAAATTTGAGGTCTGGCCTGCCGGAGGATAGTTGATTCATATTTTCTGGGCAACAACGTAGAATGAATAGCGGTCGCGTCCATGATCTTCTCCGCTTTTTACGTGAACAAATCGCGCCTTAATGTTGCGTCCATTATAATCATAAGCTCCTCCACAGAATGCGCGCTCGAAGAAGAACATGAAATTCATGAATGTGTAAGCGCGAATGTGCTCTTTGTTGTCATAATGATTATAGTGAATACCGTTCGGTAGATATAATACCAGATGTCCACCAGGCTTGAGAATCCGATGCCATTCAGTGATCATCGCATAATCGTCCAGCACATGCTCGAGGAAATGCGAAGAGAATACGGTGTCAAAATGCTGAGCAGGGTATGATGGGAATTCTCCTACAAAGGTTACCCCTTCCAGTTTACGTCCGTCCACTCCATCTGCCGAAGAAACAATCTTGTCCGGGCCGCAACCCCAATCCACAATTCGCCCTTTGATAAAACCCATCAATTCTGGCATGTCACGAACCTTGGCGGATTCAGACATATAAAGTTTCAGTTTAGGATCATTGTTGTTTTCCATTGACAAAGGATTTGATACGGGTAATGATTGAAGTTGTGGTGTGCGTAATACATGGAGGCAGAATAGTATTTATCTGGCAATTTTGTCCGCGTACAGAAATCACATCATGGTAACAACCGGCAAACTGGCAATCATTTTGTACTACCTCAATATTGGTAAGATCAGCATACCGATAGGCGGGGTTTACAGATCCGAAAAATATCATCGATTTTACTCCGCATGCTACCGCAATGTGAGCTGGGCCAGAATCCAATCCGATAAAGAAATCCGCTCCGGCGATCACGAAACTCAACATAGCCTCTGTCATAGTTTCCATCTTAACACCCACGCCATGGTCCTCTCTTCCAACCTGAATCGCGATGTATCCTAATGATCGGACAAATTCGCCAATACGTTTCCAGTCAACGCCATGAACATATCGGTGCGGCATGTCATTATGGTCCAGATGGAATACGATGTACTTTTTGAATAATCTGGTTTTATCAACCTTGATGTTCAATCGAGAATTTCTCAGCGGACCCTTTTTGACCTTAGAGAACTGATAAAATGACTTTAGTACTAATTGCTGTGGAGTGACCTCATAGGTCATATCCAGGTTGATAGTGAGTGGATTAAACAATGTGCCTTCCACATCATCATAGAATTCAATCGGGAAATAGTGATTTTTAAAGAGAGCATAGTTCTTCTCAGTTGTCTTCAAAATTATCCGATAACCATTGCTGTAATACCATTCCATGACTGGCTCCAGCATGATCACATCACCCATCGCCATGTGCCGGACAAATACTACAGGCGGTTTCCATGGGGGATGAAAATAATTATGGAATCCAAAAGTTGGTCCTTTTGGGGCATGTAGTTCATAGCTGAATGAATGAGCAAGATCATCAGGGGCATAACGTATACCTTGCTTTTCCAGATAACCTCTGTACAGCCGACAGATTATTTCATCCTCTGGAGAACAGATATCAATATTGGTATCACTGATAAGCAGGTCATGCAATTTTTTTGTACGCATTGAAAATCCACCATTGCCGACATTGCGGCCGTCACGGTACATCCATGGAGCGCCGATGTAATCGTACTCAAGGAATCTGTCATCCCAGGCGTCCGCATTGATGACATAGCCATCATGCTGGATGATCATTACATGAGAAGTCTCAATATACTTACCCATTTCTTTGACGATATAGCGATTGTAATCGACTACCGATCGAAATGGTTCAATCAACACGCACTGAAAGGCCGTGGATTCAAATTGGATGTCACAGAACAAAATCACTTTCGCAGGTGCAATCTGCATGAGTGTTTTGTGAATGGCGGTGATTGTGTTGCCGTAATCTTTGGTTGTGACAGCAACCACTGTGACTTCTGGAAGCTGTAGGCGATTATCCTGCGAGTTCTCTGACATAAGATTCAAAACAGCGTTGATAATAAAAGTCGTATGCTTTTTCTCCAGTTGGAATATTGCATGGCGCAAAGTCACATGCTTCCAGTATTCGAGGCACTTTTATTGCCTCAGCGAGTGCCATGCACAGTGATTGGTTGCCGATAAAAAATGAAGAAGATTTTATGACGATGGCTAATTCCAAAAAATCATTCACTCTCAGGAGTGGAATTTTGAGGTTGAATTTTTCACTGAAATCGCGCCACTCATGATCCAGGCCTGCAAAGAGAAGGCGCGACTCAAGCGGCTTCAAAAATGAATAATTGATTTGCTCATTCCGATATCGCTCCGTGCGATTGATGATGATTGTGTTTGGCGGCACCATATCATTGGTTGGTACAAAAAGCCATGGCTTTGAAATATCACAAGCCATTTCAGGATAAATGTAGAATGGCCAGCGCGTGATACAGCCATACGGTTTGTTGATGTCCACATCCGGATTTACCATCATGTCCAGATCGATGTATGTCTTGCTTTGATCTATCTCAGGGATGAACTGATATTCTGGTGTCCCTTCATTTTCTCGCCGGTAAGTGAAGGTACTCACTTCAACAATCCAGTCTTGCGACAGGAGAAGAGGCTTGAGCATTTTGACGTTGTGTTCTTGCAAAAGAATTCCATCGTCAGGATGCTTTGCTCCTTCATAAAAGAACCCGATCAACCCTAATCCTAGATGAAGATGCGCTGGCCGATTAAACTTCCGGCAAACTTCCCGGATGCCGGCTAGTGACTGAATCAAATCTCCTGGTAGAAGAGAGAATTTGAAGTTTATCGGATCGGTTGTCATTGTAGCAATTTTCGCTTAATTTTGATTCAACTTAAAAAAAATTCTATGGCACGTTCAATTGATGTCCTTGTTTACCACTTTGTTGCCGGCGATCCTAACGGAGGACCCGCGAAATTGCTGGGTACGAGGCGCAGAGGTATCTCCGTGGATAACATCTTGGCACTTGATTCAGTCAATGTCCGAGGCGGGATGTCCGTCTACGGCCTTCCCATGCTGTATGGGAAGATTACATTGAAGCAGCCAGGATTGAGCCAGGAACTCTTCGTCATCGACACGGTTCAAGATCTCCTCAACAAAGAGAATACAGGAAACTAAAACGAAAATGCCGGAGCGTAATCCGGCATTTCGTGGCAACTTCCTCATTATTTGTTTTTCGGTTGTGCCTTCGGGGTGGTTCCCGAAGGCTTTTTTGTTTCATCAAAGCTATACAAAAGTTTTTCATATTCAAATGTTCATTATTTTAGTGGGATGATTTTTTTGGAGGATTATTTCATTGTTCGGCCTGATTCATTCTATGCCGAGAAGAAAACCGCAACGGGACTTGAAACCCTCAATACAGCATGGATCATGCGCGGTGATCGCGATGAAAACGAATTCAAATGCCTTAAAGGAACCATCATTGCCTCCCCGATCGGGTATTCATTGAACCGGTATTCGCCAATTGATCGCGGACTTCCAAATCATCGGCTATTCATCAGCCATGACCGTCTTCAGTATCGCGAGAATACCGGAGCCAACATTGAGAAAACCCCCTATCATCCGGGAATGATGCTTGATTTCAAATACCTGAGTTTTCAAGATTATGCCCAGCGCGTAACAGCAAAAAAGGGTGATCAAGTCTACTTTCATCCACATGTAACCGAACAGGAAAATCTATTTCCGGATGGCACCTATAAAGTGCGTGTTGATCAATTGATCTGCACACTCGATCCTATCTGTCCACAAGGCCAATATGTATTGATCCAGCCGGTTATGGAATCCGAAGATGAGATCACCATGGGTGGATTTCAAATCAAAATTGAGGCGCAAGTAAAAGCACTCCAGGGAATTGTGCGGTACACGAATAATGGGATGGTGAGTGCTGGAGATCATGTAATTTTCGAAGAGGCATCTGATTGGGAAGTTGACATTGAGGGTGAAAAATTTTATGTGATGCAAATGGAAAATCTCCTGATGAAACTAAAACCAGCAGTATGATAAAGCAACTTGATTATGTGGTTTTTCCCAGCGAAGAAAAAACCATTTCAGTGGAAGACGATGATCAATATGGCGGTGCCCATCGCTATGTGATCAGGAATTGCCGAGGTTTCAATGACGGTAAAACGGAATACATCGAGCAGCCACAAGTCATTCAGTTCGTCAAGAAACTTGATGACGGGACTATTATTGATGGATTACAATCTGAGCAGCTCGCCCTGGTTCTCTTTGATCGTGCCAAGAAACTCAATGAACGATTCCCAAGTACACAGAACGAGACGATGCTTGAAGGATTGAAAATTTTTCTTCAGGCATGTCAGGATCGTGTACAGGAAAGAATGTCGCGCGGAGTAATGGGCGAACTCAAGAAGTAAAACAAAAAAGCCCGAACTTCAATCTGAGTCAGGGCTTCTTGTAAATTACTTGCCCAAAGTGGTGAGGAGCCAAATGGACTAGGTTGAGACAAATGTAAGTAAATATTTGATTATGTTGCACGAAGAACTTTTGGAACACCTTGAACGCGAACTTGATCTTTTACACCAAAAAGTAAAACACATGGCACTTACCATCAATGATTTGAGTACCAAACTGGATACTCTTCAATCGACAGTTGATCAGAAATCCTCAGAAGTTACCGCAGCACTCGCGGACCTGAAGAATCAAATTGCCAACTCATCCAATCCTGATGTCCAGGCGCTTGGAGACAAGGTAGATGCGATTGCTGCTGCTGTTGCCGGCATACCAACAACGTGAGTCATCAGTTCTCTTTATTTGGATATCAGCGGCCGCGCGCGAAAGTCCCCATAAGCGCTGAACGGATTCGGCAGATACAATCTGAGATTGAATCAGGCAAGGATAAGGACGCGCTTGATCACATGCGATTGCTTCGTGAGTCTCTGGAGAATTACGAACGCAGGATCAGAACAAAATCACTTGTTGAGGGTGAATAGAACCTGGGTGTTGGATGCTGAAGCATCATAAGATACCGGTGCCCCGCCATTCTGGAATTCAGCATTTGTTGGAAATGTTTGTTCCTGAAGAACAGCCGCAGCGGATCCCAAACTCTGAGCTTTGATTCTCCGATATGGTTTCGGGATTTTGTAGACCGAAATCCCAGATTGTGAACTGGGGAATGCCGCTTCCAGCGTCATCCGGTTTTGGCTCTTGACAAACAAAATCCTGCGCGCATACAGGCACAAGCCATCAGTGATGTAATCGTTTGGATTGAACTCGTCCTGAAACTTGGTATTGGCATCACCGAGTACTTCTTTACCCAAAGAGGCATCTGTATTGAATGTGCTCAGGGTTCCTGATTTGTAGACCCTGATCGGCAAAACACCTTTGTTGGGCACCGTCCCAAGAATAGGATGAGATGTGGATCCTGAAGGACCGACAACGACCCGTATGGCTTCTATGTCATCATGTATGAGGGTCGGATTCAAGCCTGTTGCCATAAGCGTAATTTTAGATTAAAGGTACTCAAAAGTTTGGTTTGGAGGACTTCTTAACCTGGTTCATCTGCCACTTGAGTAGATCCACATCTATTGGCAGGGTCACTTTTGTCTTCACATTAAGTCCAGTATTCGTCAGGAACTGATCACGGCCAAGGTCAGCGGCTTTGTCATACAGAAAGCGAAGTGTTTTCTTGCGCGTTTCCGGGGAATCATTATCCCAAGTCTTGATATATGAGGATGCGTAATTTGCCCGTTGCTGACCAACGTATTGCGCCAATAGCGAATATTCATCTCCGGTAAGTTGACGGCTTTGGCCATTGTAAGTGATCTTTCGCGTTGGACTTTGTGGCAACCAGTCGCCACTGTAATCGGTTTTCCAAGCCTCATATAATTTGAATCGGAAGCCATCAGTATCAACAGCACGGAATTTTGATGGATCGAATAAATAATAAAATGCCTTGTTACGTCCTTCGGGGGCACCGGTTATCTTGTCACCCCAGATATTGACTTTTGCCGGCAGACTTTCACCAATGAATAGTTTGGTCTTGTAGGTATTGACGAGTTTCTTTCCAAAGGAGTCATCCTTAATATCCCTGGAATAAGTGTCCGATGCCCTGCTGATAGATGCAACAACATTTGGAAGGGCAATCGCGCCAAGCGTTTCGGTGGTCTTCAATAACCAGGCCTGCGTTTTCTCATCTCCTCCGTCTCGAATGGCCTCAAGCAATGTTGATGTACCAGAAAGGAAAGTTTGATCAAGCGCATTGGAAGCTGTCCTGATGCCAGTTTCGGAGATGTCGGTCAGATATGTCTCGAGTCCGCCATGCATACTGCCGGTTTTGGCTACGCGATCTTTGTACAGATTGGAATAATTATCGAATAGCACACCAAGCACACCCATCCGCTGATAGCTGACCCAGATGTCATCTTTTTTTGTTTCCCAACCGTGTCCAGACAGGCCTCGCGATATGGCCGAAGCATTGATGGAATTCGCTGGCGGTGCCCCGCCTTCAGCCTGGAAGTCACGTTTCTTTTTTTCCTTGTCATCATCCCCGGTCAAAAGTCCACGCATGAATAGACTCGAGGCGACCGACCAAATCATTGTGCCTACCATGGCCTTTCCGGCCAGTACGCTTGCCTGACGTTTATTCCCAAGATTTGCCTGATGAATGGCCATTCCGAGCGTGATCGGCGGTGCTGCATATTGCAGAGTTTCCGACATCAGGTTCCATGGTGTTTTAATGAAGAGAATCTGCGATTTCAATAGCACCTTCGCGGCACCGCCAAGCAATGGACCGCCCTTCTCCTCAATCATATTGAGAAATGAGGCAATTCCCCGCTGCAGGTTCTGTCCAAAGTGCCCTTGTTGTTGAAATGTTGATTCCTCCCCAGCTTTCGTGATCTCGGCCTGTGATTCTTCATCCGGCAGAGCAATGAATTTCTCCGCCTCTGCACCGGTAAGTCCTTTCAATTTTGCCAATTCATAGGCTTTTGCCATTTCAGCCGCGCGCCGCCATGGTTTATCCCCAAGATTTAGTGCTCGGAACATGGCTTCTGCCTCCCAACCTATGGTGCCCTCAATGGCATCATTAATCTTTTGGGAAAGTGATCGATCGGCCTGCACCCAACGCTCAATGGCGCGTCCAGGATTAAAGTTTGAATGGATCTCTCTCAGATTGCGTTCATTGGCTTGGGCACCTGTCTTGAGTTGATTAAGACCTTCAATTGTGCCACTCCATCCGCCCTTAAAATATCCTTTCTGTGCAGCTACAAGATCAATCGTCCGATCCTTGAATGTTTCCGGTAGCATGCCGAGTTTAGCCATCTGTGACATCATGTAATCAGCGAACTGCCCGCTGGCGGTGGACATAAACCGGATTGGCTGAAATGTCAGATTGTAAAAGACGTTTGATACTAAAGAAAGCACCGACATGACATTACCCTGCATTATGGCAATTAATGTATCGGATAATTTATTCGGGGTGGTAGCGAAATTCTGCAAGTGCTGATTTGCCTGAATTGCCGCTTCACGTAATTCTTTCAACTTAGCAAATCCTTCAGGAGTGAAGTTTTCGCGTAGGTCTTTTTCAAATTTCTCAGCCGTTGAAATTGTTTTGGCTAATTCACGAACTTTTGCTTTGTCTTCAGCAGACAATTTGCGGTATCCCAATTGTTTTGCATACAGATCATTGAACTTCTGATCGGTAAGTTTACCCTCATTGTACGCATCAACAACCGACTGAATGAAGTCTTTCTTTTTCTTTCCCTTGATCTTTGGTGTTTCTACTGCTTGCTCATTGATATTTTCGGCCTTAACTGGTGAAGTCAATAACTGTTCGACCCCTGGCTGGACTGCCTGTTTGAATTTTTCTTCATCGAATGGCTCCTTTTGATTGGCCTTGATGTAGTCGATGCCGGCTTGAATGGCATTTGCGACATCCGCCCCCGTCAGTATGGCTTGCTTAATGATGTCCAGCGAAGCATTCCAGACATGCGGCAATACACCAATCGGAAGAATAGTTGCCGTGGCAATGCCGCCCTTGGTGTTGATCTTGAGTTTATCGAAGAAGTCACCGATTTGCTTCTTTTTTGACTCACTGATCAGTTTTGCCTTCTCAAGACGTTTGCCGACCTGCTCTTGAACTCCCTTTTCTACCAAGCGCCTGATTTCCGCTTCAATCTGCTGCTTGGACATTGCCACCGCATTTTGAATAGGGCCAAGCAGATTATCGGCCTGTTGCCGGTTCTGCCGCTCGACGGCCATGACAATTTGGTCCTCTCCAGACTGTAGAATCTTCTTCCAGAATTTACCGGTATTGGATGTGCGGCCGGACTGCATCAGGAAATTCTCAGCCCAGAAAGCCAAATCCACGGCCTTTTCGTATAGAACGGTTTTTTCCTGTGGATCCGTTGCCGCCTCAGCCTGCCGGGTGTATTGGTCGAATAATTGTCCCGCCATCACACTGCGCGTGTCTCCTGATATTCCATTGCTGGTATCTCTGATTGCGGCTTCGGAGGCCTCTGGACCAAGTTCCTTGATCTTTTGGGCGGCCTGTTCTTCAGTCAGATTCAATCCCTTTGGAATGTAGGTATCACCCTTGGTTTTCAGGCCGGATTTGACCTCTGTAGGCTGTCCAGACTCTTCTACTCGCTTACCAAGTGCAAATTGCCTGGCTGCGGGTTCATTAGAGGCTGTAGAAGGCGTTGTAGTTGTTGGTGGTGCTGGAGGTTGTCCAGATGTCGGTTCGCTTGGCTGGCTTTGAATCTTGCCGCGTGTAGTGCCTTTTAATCCAAGCTGTTTATGAACCTGCTTTATCCCTTCAACAATCTTTGCTTGCTCATCAGACAAAGCCTTCATATCAGCCTCCTTCTCACTCATGCCGGATTTCTGATATTCCTGACTTCTGGCGAGTAATGCCGCCTTGTCCTGTTCGGTGAGAACCTTGTTTTTGCCTAAACAATCACCCAGCGCCATGTAAAAATGCTTGAATTACACCAAAGATAATCTCTTCCTCCTCAAGTTCTTCCTGTTCATTGAACTGTGGGAGTTTGGATTCGCCAAAATGAACAGGACCACCGCCGATCGGCGGCTGACTTAAACTGTGCGATCCGCGCGAAACTGGCGGCGGAGGCGGAGGAATAAATGTAAAAATGAGCAGACCGCGAGAAGCAATGGCCAGCGGAATATGAGTGCCATCGGAAAGATACCCATCAGAAGCGGCTGAAATCGGACTGACCACATTAAGTTCTGGTTACTGTACTTGTTGTGACTCCATCTCCGGTAATTGCCTGATTTATCGCTCCAGCACTACGAGTAGTCGGAGTGACCGTCATTGGATTGGCCGACTGAAGACCCTGCAATTTATGCAACTCATCAAGCTGAGTGGAGAGCACGATTTGATTTCCCGCGAATTGAATCTCTTTATATCCCTTGACTACACCACCATTTGTTTGAATAATGGCGATGTAGATACCATCAGCAATTGATCCTGGTGCATTGCCATAATAATGCCCGCTTCGGTTCGTGTTTTCAGTCATGGTTACATCACTTCCGATCTGCGTATTTCCAGACCAGAATTTGCACACCAAGGTTAAACCGGTGTCCGAAGCGGGGAGTACTATGTTTATTTCGTTGGCCACGGTTGCTTTGTAAAGGTAGCGATAATATCCTGTGCTGCTTCCTTATAATTTTGGAATGCCATCTGCTGATACTCTTGATTTCTCGCGGCCAATTCAGGAGTCATAGTGTAACCCCATGTCACATTGAAGTGACATTTGTAGAAATCGTTGTGTGGCGCGTTCAATGCTCTCCAGTTTACATCCAGATAGTAGAACCAAAATTCTGCCACCGGAGGGAATTTATGAGTAAGATCCCCGTAGGCGCGCGATGATGCCCAATGCGGTGTGACGATCAACGCTTTCCCTTCAGGCTTGAGTACACGGTACAATTCATTGACGAAGTGAACTCGCTCCATTGGCTCAAGATGTTCCACGAAATGTGAAGCATGTGCTTCTTCTACTGAGTTGTCTTTCCATGGCCATTTATCCTTGCCGATATTCATCACGACATCGACACCCTCAAACTTGATGATGTCAATACCGGTGAATCCTTCTTTCTTTCTTGTGCCACAGCCAAAATCAAGTTTGATCGGTGGGTTTCCTTCCAGCGTATCCTTGATGCGCTTTGATGATTTCATTTTATTCATTGGTTTTTCGGTTGTTTCTGATTTCACCAGGTTATGTCTTCAACGGGATCATAGTGACCAACTTTCACTGAACAATCAATCGCTGCCCGATATCCAAACTTTCTGAAATCAGACCACGCGTATAAGTCTTGAGTTCCAGCACCTTCTTTGCCGGCTGTAGTCTTGAACCATGGTTTTCTGAGTCGTTCATCTTTGAAGAGTTTCATGCGAAAAAGAGTGAACCCCATTCCTGTTCCGCAACACTCAACGAGTCCGCCATTCGGATCTGGTGGCTGTGGTCTGAAGTTCAAAATCGGATCTTTCGGATCTCCCCAGATTTGACAGCACCCTCCAATTCCTTTTGTGAAATAAAGTCCTCCTATCGCGGCAAATTCTTTATGCATTTCCATTCGCTCCAGAAGCCTTATCAATCCATCTGGTGGCGGGATATTGTCGTGTTCGATTGTGAGGATATACTCCCACTTTGATAACTCAGGATGTTTCAATATTTCTTCAATGGCATTGGAGAATGCTTCACCTACTTCCATGCCGATACATGCCATCCGGTATGAAGGATTGTTGGGTGGGAAGATCAATCCGCAATGTGAAAGATAAACTTTTGTTGGAATGCTTGGGCCAGCAGGGATTAGCATGATCACGCGCTGTCTCCGCCATGATCCTCCTTGAATAAGTCGCTGTCCTGATTTGTGTAAGTCTTTGTTATGGACTCCTTGTTCTAATCCGATGATAGGCATAGTGGTTTATGCTTATTGAATTCCTAAAATTTGAAAATACATCCGTGAATGATTGCCAAGTGAGCTGATTGCTGACAGCGGGAAATTCGCTGTAGTTCCGCCTCCAGCAGTTGAGAAACTACCAGCACCAAGCATTAGACCGGCTGATGTACCATTGGTTGATCCCATTACTCTGAAGATAGAGTTAACCATCGTACCAGCGAAGTAGTTTGAGTACTGCACGTTAGCGCCAGTCATATTTGAATAACCACCAGCAGAATTTGTTGCCGATGAAGAACTGTAACCAATGACTGCCCAATATGGTCCATCCAAAAGACTTCCGATCATTTCAATGTCAATGAACCGGCCAGCGGAAAACTGTGTAGCAATCTGATTTGTGGTCAGTGAATAGTTAGTATTGGATATGGAATATTGCGTAGTTAATGTCGTTCCTGCGCCATTGGCATGCGCGGAAAAAGCCTGTGTCACGGAGTATTGAGTACCATTGACGGCAACACTCATGGAGTTCATGAATGTGTAACCGTTGCTTCCGGAAGTGACTGAATAAAGCTGGGTTGAATTTGTTCCTGTGCCGACTGAATAGATCACAGCGTTCCATGTGCTATACAATGCTCCTGACACATTGGCCGTCTGTGCTGTTGTACCAAAAGTGGTACTACCTGTTGTCATGCTTACAGGAATACGTAAGTACGACATGGTGATTGGATTTGGCACCTGAAATACAGCGGCGTGTGATATAGAGACACCGTTTATTCCACCAGTTGCAGCAGCAATAGGAGCAAAGAAATTTTCGTAAGATGAAATGAATGGCTGTACAACAGCAATCACCAATGATGAGTTGGAAAATCCAACTGAAGCAAGACCACTACCATAAATCGATTGTGAACGCGCATCAAAAGTTGATGACGTTGATTGCCCTCCTATCGTGTTACCTACTGCATATTCACCGAATGTCTGATTGGACTGTGAGAATGAAACAGTTCCGGTAATAGTCGAACCACTTAATCCAAAAGAAATGTTATTGGAATTGGAAAAAACAACTGATCCAAGATTGCCACTACTTCCACCGGCAGAGAAATTTACCGGTGAAGGCGCTGCGGAAAATGATGCAGTGACTGTTGATCCACTCAGTCCGAATGAAATGCTATTGGCATTTGAGAAGACAAGACTACTCAACAGATTACTTGCTGTACCGGCAGAAAAAGCAATGTTTGTCAAACTCGAAGCAACTGATGCGGTAACTACCGATGAGTTGCTCATTCCAAACGTCACGTTGTTGCTGTTGGAGAAGAAGATATCTCCGGTGCGTCCAACTTGAGTTCCGGCACTTATTCCTTGGACATTGCTTTGCGTCTGATTTGACTGTGAAAAAGATGCTGTGACAGTCTGTCCGTTGATTCCAAAAGAAACACTGTTACTATTTGAGAATACAACTTGCCCTAATGAGGCCGAACCAGCACCTGCTGAAATCGAACCTGGCGCTATGAGTTGTTCAGCAATCACTTAGCGGTGGCAGTAATAGAATCCATCCGGCCGTTATTGCGGCGCTGGATGACAAAGTTCCATTCTTTAGGTGATGTCTTGGTAGAAAGTCCCTTGCTGATTTCCATCAAGTGTTGTGAGTAATCGGGAGATTCGGACTGTTCTTTGGATTGAATGGCCACGATCAAATCAGCGATGTCTTTGGAATTTCGATTTGCGGAAAGTTCAATGAGTCGAATGGCCTTATCAATCAATGCTCCATACTTCTCATTGTTGGCTGTTACCAGGGAAGAGATGGTTGAAGTCATCTTCTCATTCTGCTCTTTGATCTCCTGCACAATCTGAGTCAGGCGAGTGTTGGTCTTAGCCACGTCGGGCACGTCAACCCGAAGTGTCACTTTACTGAGTGCCTCCAGGGTAGTATTGATCTTGCCAAGCGCCTGGCCGATGGAAGTTTTCAACTCCTCATCGAAATGTTGCACATCACCAAGTTTGCTTAATGCTTCAGTGAGTTCAGTAATGAGTCCATTGAGATAAGCATCGCGCTCCTGGCTCTGCTTTTCAGTGGATCTGATCTCTTCGAGTAAGTCTTCAACCCTGCTCATAGTATGCAATTTACGACTTTTTCAAGTGCAGAATATTTGTTCTTCAAAGCCGTTCTGGCCTGATAGGCTTTGACTTTGACTGTTTCACCGGGTGAAGTAGTCGATGGCATCTCCACCATGGTATTCAGATGCTCTTTGGGGATATCTCGTTTGAATAAGTCCTTGAGAGCATTCTTAATTTCCTCAGCAGGCTTTTCTTCATAGACCCATGCCTTTTCGCCATTTTCAAGAGTGATTTCCTTGCGATTGTATTTCTCCTCCCAATGATCGAGTTTCTCAATTTGCTCTGGGGTCAGCGTCAAGACGTGGCCCTGGACTTGATGTTCTCCTTCAGGATGGAAATCTGGATATTTATTTTCGTTAGTTATTGTACCGCGCGCGGTTGCCGGTTCAACAGGAACATCACCTTCAATGCCTAATGCCTGACGGCGCGTGGCCTGATCTTGAAGGGTGCCATAGACAAAGACTTTTTCAGGAGAAGTAGATGTCTCAGTGGTAGAAGCAGGAGCCGTCATCGTTTTAGTCTGGTCGATCGGCTCCTGTTGTGCTTCCAAAGGCTCCGTCCTGGACTGTTCGCCTTCTTTCGGTTGGTTTATTTGTTCATCTGCTTGAACCTCTTTATTTTTGTGTGAGGCATTTTCTTTATGGGTCACGCTTGGAATTTCGCTAACGTCAGCATTCTCTGTCCCCAATGTGGTATTAGATTCTTTCGTCCTCCCAGCCGTAGTACTGGTAGAATTTTCTGTAGCAAGAATTGCCGAGCCGCGTACTATCGCGTCCACAATAGGGGCCACTATGTCGGAAGAACGTTTAGAGGAAAGCGCATTGATGAGCACAGACTTGTTATGCAACAAATCATTGGTCGTAAACTTCTTTCCACTGAAATTGTTCACCACATCAATGGGGACAAAAGGGACAATCGCCCTGAAAATCTTGTCATTGTTAATGCCTCCCAGCACATGAGAGAGCACATTAAGCCTAGATGGGACGTCGAGTTGGGAATATCCCTTTTCAAGCAAGGATGGAGTACTGCTAAGATTGCTGAAAAACTCGGAATGAGTCAGGGGGCGATTTCCAGTTACTTCAGTAAGTGGAATATTCGAAGGTGATTTTATCTCTTGTTTTTGGCCGCTACTTTCTTCGCGATTTCCGGATGGTCCCGAAACCATTCCGCTATTTTGAGTCGGCGCATTGCCTGACCCTTTGATAGATTCGGTTTGGATAGGTTCCGCCCGCTCTCCGATTTTGCTTGCCAACCGTGATTCGTTTGTACCAGCATCGTTTTTCGTGTTTAGTTGATCTTCAACTTTTTTTGCTACTTGATCAGCATTCTCTGTGGTTGCTCCGGCAGTTGCCTGAGAAACAACTTTATTTGCTTGTGCTAAGGTAGCGGATTTTTCTGTAGGAGTTGCCGTTGGGAGTTTGGCAAGTTTATCGGATGTACGCGATCCAATGGCATGCAGACCAATACCACCAACAGCACCTTGGGCCATGGATTCAAGGCGTTCGAGTGCTTTATCATTCGTGTTGGCTTCATTCCATGCTTTACCGAGATCCTTGCCGGCAACTTGAGAAGCACCAATTTGTTCCATCCAAGTCTGTGCATACTCGGTGCCAGCTTCAATGCTACCGGTCTTGATCATATCCGTTGCCCGCCTGCGAAGGCTTGAAATCAGTGATCGCTTACCAAATGACATGACATTTTTTGCACCCACATAGTCCAGCAATCCTGCTGCTGTACCATAAGCAATAGCAAGTGCAGGTTTATCCAGATTTTTGTCGATGACTTCAGATGGTGTGATTCCTTCATCTTGAGCAATCTTTTTGACTCCATCCATGTAGATTGAACCAACCTCCTGACCAATGGATGTTGCACCACCAGAAAGAACAGATGCCGGTATTTGTCCAGCGGCTTGTCCTAAAGCATAGGATACCCAATTAAGAGCATCGATAGGATCTTTAATTTTATCAAGACTGCTTGTGAGATTTTTAACTGTCTCTTCACCCTTGGCACTACGCTCAATTGCCCAATTGATGAGATTCTTTTTGGTATTTGCGGCAATTTCTTCTGAAGTAACAATTGGCTTTTTGAAGTCGGGGAACATTGCCTCTGCGCTTGGACGATCCATGCTTGGCTTTGTCACTGCCGCCATGCCAGCAGTTATTGCGGAAGGAAGCTGATAGGCAAGCGTATTCCATCCACTCTTACTACCTGTTACGACAATATTTTTTTCCCGCTCTTCCGGAAAGACACCGGCATTATTTCTGGCGCGTATCTCATCCCAAGAAGGAGGCTTAAATCTTTCAAGTGCTCTTTGTGAATCGGTCTTCTTGAGATTTGCTTCGAAACTTTCCAGAAGCGTAGGCTTTGGCAAAGGCTTTGGCCCCTGCGCTAAAGGCTGCGAAGATTCTATGCCACCAGGAGCGGTCGTACCATCTTCTGAATTTGGAGCGCCGGTGATAACGTCTTTTTTTTTTACTTCAACAGCATCGGATGGAGGAGTCCATTCTTGTTCAGCGGTTGTAGTTTCAACAGCGTCAGATGGCGGTTCCCATCCCTTTGGGTTTTCTGGTCCAGTCTTCATTTCTTTGTGTACACTTTTCCATCAGGACCAATCAACCGGTCACCTGATCGAAGTGCATTCCATTTTTTATTGAATTCTTCAGGATCGGATACTTTAGGTATGCCACTCGCGGCTTGTACTTTTTTTATCATATCCTCTTTGGCCTGTGTCTTCCGTTGTATCGTCTGTGCAGGTGTCTCCCTACCATAATTGTTTCCTGCCGCCTGCTGTATTCGTTGTTGGATTGCCTGATTAACCACTTTCATTTCCGGTGACCAATTCTTCTGGTTGTTAATATCGAATCCACCGGTAATTGCCTTGATCCGATTTGTGTCTTGTTGATCAGCTACAACAAGTTCATTGTGTTCAACATCAAATCCGAGATATGGAAGCAATGCCTGATACTGATCCTTTTGATCAGGAGTCAATTCATCGAGTCCTGCAAGCTGGCGAATCTTATTAATCTGATCACGTTGTTGAGTAAGTGTGGCAACTTTATTGGCATCACCGGCAATATTTGCATCTGCGATCTGCTGATTGAGACTTTTCTCTTGCTGAAATGCGGCCTGTAAAACCTTTGCTTTGTCGGTGGTTGTTCCGCGAAGCGCTATCTTAATTCCTGTGATGGCATTCTTTTTATTCGGATCAAAGGCACTATCTGGAAGTGCCTGGATATCCTGAATCATTTGCTGTGGTGATTTCGCAGTGATGTTGATCGGTGTATCATCTTTCCCGACCGGCACCAATTGATATCCCTCAACAGAGAAATCACGTTTGCCGCGCATGTCATGTGTGACTTCACCAGTATTCAGATCAAGTCGATTGGCACTTGTGCTCGGCATTGAAAATGAGCGTCCGGTTTTTAATGGGATTACGCCACCAGGGCCAGCAAAGTCATTTTCATGAAATGTGTAGGCGTGTGCAACTTTGTCGTTGGTGAATCCTAAGTCGCCTTCTGGAGTTCTGTTCTTGGCATCATAAGCATTGGAAAGCTGGACCTTCTCATAAGATGCCATGTCTTTCTTAGCCAAATCACGCGCTCTTTCATTGAACTCAAGTGGTCGGCGTGTATTACCTTCTGTAATCCATGCTTTAGGATTCGGGTTCAAATCAGGATTATGCCGTAATTCAGAAAGTATCTCAACATCCGATTTGCCAGCCATCCAATTTGGATCACGCGCTTTATTCTCGCGGATTTCATTTACCAGTTGTTGATTTGCGATCTCATCATAATATTGTGCGAAACGCTTGTCCTTGCGAAACATATCAACGACATGCGAATCGGTCACTCCCGGGGAGCCTTGATCATCAAAGAAAATCCGCGAGACAAGTTTTTTGGTCTTGATGCCGGATGGAGTAGTAACTTCTGTCTCATATTGCTTTTCCTTGTGGGCATTGACATAATCTGAAACAGCCTTTCCAGCATCGAATGATTTGAGTATATCGTTGCCTAAAGTATTTTTGAGATCCTGAATCTTTTGTCCGGTCTGCTGAATGTCTTGTTCGACCGGAAGATTATTGCCCTGAAGCAAACTCATCACCCGGTCACGATCGTAATTTGGCTTATAGTATGGGTCGTCATTTTGCCTGGCTGTGATCTGAGTATCGAGTTCCTTGAGTTGTGCTGCCTGAGCTTTTGATTCTGCATTGAGTGATTGAAGTGTCATCAAGCGCTGTTTCACTGCCGGATCAATCAATCCGGTATTGCGCAGGCTACTGTAAGCATAACGGCCTGCATCAATTGCTTCTTGGTTGATTTTTTGATTGTGGGTTGGAATTGTCGTATCGGCAACAAATGACCGGTAGTTGTTGGCCATATGCTGTTCGGCCAATTGTCTGTTGGCGCGATATTGTTGAACTGCCGCTAATGCGGTAAGTTCCCTGGGACCAATCTGAAGGTCGGGAGCAACGAAAGGCCTGGCATTGTAAAACTCTCTGTATGCCATGTTTTAGCCACCAGATTCACCTGTGTAATCGTAGTTTCCGGCAGCGGCTTCATCTGGATAGTATGCAGGACCGTATCCAGCCATAAAACCTCTGTTCAGAGTATTTTTTGCATTCAGATAGTCCATGAACTTCCATCCGGTTTCAGCACCATATTTGTTGAGTTGCTGTTGCTGCTCGAGTTGCAACTGATACGGCATATTGACATTGTAGTTCCATGCTTTATCAGCCTCCTCGGCTGATGCAACATTGGCACCAGCGAGTTGCTGACGACCTTGTTGTTGATATTGAGCGTCCATGCCGGCCAATTGTCGTTTACCCTGAATTTTTGAACCGGTTATAGATCTCAAAGTATTCAAGAGCGAATTGGTGTTTGAGGAATATCGCTGGGCATTGTACATAGCCTCAGCGCTATCTTGATCAAGTTGATCTTCGCCTCTTCTCACCGCAGCATTTTGTCCAAAGGCAGACATTGCGGCCAAAGCCTTGTTTTGATCATATTCTGGCTGGACATTGTATTTTGGACGTTTTGGTGTGCCAAAATATCCAATAGCGGCACCACCAAGTCCGCCGATGGCGGCTCCCCATGGGCCAAATGCAGCACCGGCAGTGGCTCCGGTTATCGCCCCTTGTTCCGCTCCCTGTAATTGAGGATCCATAGAAACAAAGTTAGTTTATTTTTTGACGGTTTTTTCTGAGATCGCCCAGCGAACTACAAGGCAATTTAACCAGGAATACCAGTTCACATCTGGATCGAGTTTTACAAGCAAAGACAATGCCCTGCTTCGCATTACATTGCCATTTACGATTGACGTAGGCTGATCGGGCGGATTTATAGTCCAGATATCACGCTTGATGTCAGCCCACAATGTACCCTCAAGATTTTTAAAATCTGTCAATAGCAGACGTGTTTGTTGATTGATCTGGCCATTGGTTTTGAAATCACTCTCAATCAATGGTGCTGACCATCCATCGGTTGCCTGAATATTGAGCGCCTGCCATATCTTCATCGTGCGCAAGTACCGGTTGGCTACCGGTTGCCACATTGTATCTTTTTTGAGACCATAGAAAGAACCAAAATCATCGCCTTGTTCATGGATATGAACTACTGCACCAATAATGGAATACGTTTCATTATCCAAACCGGCAAACGCATCCGGTGCGTAGCTGTACACAGACTTCCATCGTTTGTCCATCGGACGTTCGGAGAATGCGATGCATTTGTAATCGTCATAGCCACGGAAATTATCTGGTAGAGATGAATGATCATTGAAGCAAATCCATTCATCATAGTATGCATCATATACAGATTTTGCCGTTGCTGGGGTGTCAGAATCATAGGTGTCAATCAGCATTTCAATAAGCTGATTGTACCAGATTGACATTCCCTCTTCACTGATGGCAGTTAATCCATCATCGCTGTATCTGATCCATCCTCCCTTTTTTGCATTCCAGAACATGACTCTGGAATTTCTCTTACTCACGCTTTCAGGATTAAGTGTGCCATGACTTCCAATCAATGTGTTATATGCCCCGAGCACTTGATCGCTGAGTGTAACTTGCGTGTCTCCAGCAATATTTTGAAGCGTTGCGCGGTTTATGTAGACTGACCAGGTTTCTGATTCACCAATCACCAAGAGAATGTTACCCATCGATTTTACCTGAATATTGCTCACATTCACCATCGCGCGAATCTTTCCATATTCTGACGGAAAAATTTTCTGGTCCTGATCCTGGAAATTATTGAGGTTTATGAAAAGACTGTTCTCAATAAACTTGCCACCGAAGCGAATCTGTGTACCAATGACAAATTGTGTAGGCACATTTTGATATGCGACAAATGGCCGTCCCGTGTTATGCTCCCATGGTGTGGATGCAGCTTTTGCGCGGTCTACATTCATCTGCACGAACTGCGGATATTCGCTCAATGTTGGAGGAATAGTAATGCTTCCAATGAATCCTTTCCATGGGTATCCACTGCCGCCATATCCTTCATCTAAAAGTCTTTGAGAATAAAAAAAGTTTTTCGCAACTATCCACACATCCCCATTTGTGATTGGAAGTTTATTGTAGAATGTGAATCCATTGAGTGTTGACGGTGAAACTGATGCTAAGTTCGTCCACGTAAAATCACGCTTTGCAAAATCTCTATTTGCTGTTTTTGGTTTTATGATTGGATACCATTCACCCATCTCATAGAAAAGGACATTGGAGTCTTCGATGTTGATCACCGAATTACTGACCACTGTGCCAGATTGCAATGCTACAACCTGCGTATTTCCACCTAAAACACCAGTGTTTATTTTGCCTTCTAATGCGAATTTTTTTGGGCGATATATCTCAATTGAGAATTGACGCGATTTTGTAGTTGAACTTTGTGTTCTATTTTTTAGTGTATAAAGAGTTTCTGGTTTTGCGACAATGATCCCAGTGCCGGTAAAAGTGATGATCTCTGCATCGAAGCGATTATAAGTAGTATCTGTAGAATCTGTGCTTCCCCAAAAGCGCACACGATCGCCTGGTTGCCAACTGTAGAAGACATTATTACATGGCCATGGCGTACTTAAACTACTTTTCGTTGAATCCAGATAAAAGTTGGATATATCAAAGTAGATAAGAGTACAATTATGTGAATCTGGTGCAAGATCATTTTTTCTGATTTGTGCTAATATGCGTGACACAAGATCATACTCTGCCCCAGATCCACTATTGAAATTATCATAATATCCAGAAATGATATCGCGAATTTCAGAATCTGTTTGCAAAGACCCATCGGCAAATCCTGTATTTAGATTTAAAAACTTGATGTAGTTGACAATGCCTAACACGAAGTAATCAATATTCAAGCAATTACTGCGCACAATCTGATATGACACTGCCCAATCAGGAGGCGTGACCGAATTGGGAATTTTGAATCCAAGAGCATGATATCGTTCTTGCGCAGTAGGATTCGCATCAGTAGTTGGATTAAAGTCTGGAATCAGGTATGACCATTTGTCAAGGGTTTGTACTAGACCTGTTCGACCTGCTTCGTCTGAGAAAAGTATTCCGCATTTATAAATTCCTTTTTCCTTGAAACTGAATCGTTGAATTGGAAAATAGGAACTCAAGCCAGATACATTAAACCAATTGGGATCGGTTGATTCAATCGAGTAGACTTCAATATTGGTGATGTCAAGATTTGAAATAGGTTGGAACTGATCCTTGTTGTTGGCCAGCATTATTCGATTGTCAATTGCTTCAAGTGAAGCACTCAGCAATGGCACACTGTCAAAGTATTGCCCTATTTCCGTATCCGAAATTGTTCTTGTTGGTCCTGAATTATCAAATACCACACTGGCCGGTGCTGCTCCATTCAATGCAACTTTTGCAAATGACTTCCATGTGTCAATGGTTGATTGACGATAAGCGTACTCAATTGAATCGACAAACGAATAAAATCGAATATCGCTATGCTGGAAGGAAGTATTGGAAGGATTGTTGCTATCAAAGAGCCATCCATTGGCCACAATGTTAAAAGTCACCGGATCTCCAATCAAAGGACTTGGTTGCACCCCGTGACTTATATCTGAATTGACCTTGAATAGAAATTGATTGCTTACAAAATTGCTTGGCGGTGACCAGCATGATGCAAATCCTCCAACATAGATGTATCGGTAGGCAAATTGAAATATTCCTTTAGTCAGAAAATCATTGGTTGCAGTAGCCCCCATGGTTACAAGCGGAGGCTTAATCGGTGCCCATTTAATCAGACTGATGTGAAATTCCGAGAATGAATTTCCAAGTGTGGACTTCAGTGTATAGATACTTGTGACATCGATGATCCGTGGTGGATTTCCAGTATTAGCAGTTGGGTTACCGTCTGTAAAAATCAGATACTTGTCAATCTTGGTAATGGACACAAAGTTGTCCAGCGAAAAATTCAATCCTGACCAGAGAAGCAATTCGAAAATCTGCCGAGTACTTTTCTGATACATCAAAATGGTATGGCTACCATTTGAATTATAGACGGCCCAATACAGTTTCCGCTCCTTATGATCTTCGTATGGCTTACTGATGCAGGTATTATTTCCAGATGGCGCGCTTACCGCAGTCCATGCACTACCGTTCCAACGCTGGTATTCGGTGATCTCAAGAGTACTCCACATGTTCTCAAGAGCACCATCATTGTTACCAGATGTGGAACCAATCCGTGCATTGAGGGCATAGCGATAGTCTCCAAGAGCCTCAAAATCAGAACGGCCTTCTGATCCCTTTGAGGGCGACAGAAGGCCGGCATCTTGATTCATGCCACCGGCCGGGTAAAGAGGTATCAGTAACTCTTCGTCTGCCATCAAGCCTTCAGAGGATGTTCCTTGGTGTACGTTTCGCTGGACTTATACTCATCTCCTTCTTTCCAGCGCCGGTGAATAATGTGACCATTGTCGATTTTCCTGATTTCGATAGTTTCTCCCCGCTTCATTGGTTTTACCGAAGATGCACCAGCCGCAATGGGTTTGTCTTCTGATTTCGTTCCACTGGATTTTGAGTATCCCGCTTTAACAGTTGCCATGGTATTTTAAATTTTGTTGGTGAGTCTGTAGCCTTTTCGAGTTAATGCAATCAGTGTGTCCTTGTCAATAATATTGGAACGTGCGCGCACAAGCATTTCTGCCGACCATAATTCACGTCCGGTTCTTACGATTGCTGCTTCTGATTTCTCTGGTCCTTTTCGGAAACGTTCATACTGATGAATAATGTACTGCCTGGCATAATCAGCCAAATAAGGACTGAGGACCGTTTCACCGCAAGGATTGATTCCAAGAGCAATGTATTCAAGATAAATCTGAGTGGTGCCTGCTGGAAGATTTGAATCAAGAAGCATTTCCTTTACTCCACCTGGACGATCCACAACGACAAATTGTCCGCGATGCGCAAGACCCCCGCCAACCGAAAATATTGATCGGCCACCGTAGTTGGAGAAATTGTAGCCACCATAAGCTGTGATATCTACTCCGTTCGGCAACCAATCCGGAGGGTAGTTCTTTGAGAAGTCTGGATTGCCAGGCGTTCTGTCGATATGCGATAACGAACTGTTAACTGAAAAAGTCTTGACATATTGTCCCCATGGAATTCCAACTTTTGTCCAATCGATGTAATCAACCGGCAACGTACAGGTGCGCACATCGCTTATGTCCATCACAATCGTCTTTGGCTCCTGCGCGGTATCGAGTTTAAGTTGTGCAATACCCCAGCAGGCCCAGGATAAGAGCTTGTTGAAATAATGAGGAGTTAAATCAAGGTCAATGAGTACTTGATCGCAAATAGCGGCCAGCGTGAAGTAAGTCTTCTTGGCATCAATCGGTTCAACCTCCTCTGACATTTCCTGTTGCTGTTGTGATGTCGTTATTGTCTCTGATCAAGTCCTGCGGTTGTGCTCTGCGCGAACGGAACCATTGCACTAAGTTAGCGATAATTAGGTGTTCCTTGTCTGCCGGAATAGGATATGGCTGATCGTCGGCTATGGATGAGCTGTCTCTCACCACAAGCGCCATTCCAATGTTCCCATAAATCTTATTGATGTTGCCACGGTCAAAGTAAAGATTACCATTGCGCGGATAGCAAGAAATCCGTCCTTCCAACTTGCCGGCCATATTTGAACGATACAGCGACACTTCCTGATAGGTTGTGATTATTACCGGATCGAAGTATTTCTTCTTGGCCGATGTGAAATCATTTTGAAAGTAGACCTGATTAATGCCGCCATTTTTGGCAAGAGCGACATAGTTTGCCGGAATAGCTATGTAGCTGGGGGATTTATCCGTTGGATCAGTTACCGTCAGCCATTCCCACCGCGTCAAATATTGTTCATCGGTCTGATAGCCAAAGCCAAGTTTCCAATTCTCCAGCACTCCTTCCTTGGCCATTTGATTGACAATGGCATCCATGCGGATGATGACTTCTCTTTTATCCACCTGTTCATCGCGATTTCTCAACGACTCCTGGAGTTCCAAGAGAACGGCTTCCGCATATCCTATTTTGGTTTTGTATGCCATTATGCTCCAGATGCTTCTATTGCTGCAGCGTATTCGGTAACCTGACCAAGAGACAAATTTACACCTGCCATCTGTAATATTTTAGCGCAGATTCTCAAATGCAGGAGTTCTCCGAGTTCAAAGTCTTGGCTTCCGGTAGGATTATAAATCGGTACATCATTGGAGATGGTATAATTCCACTTCGGTGTCAGTGGCCGGCGCACATAGGTTATGGTGCCGGAAGTGATAGTAGAGGGTAATATATACATATTTCCACCCAGCATGTAGTAGCATGGATATTGTGTGGTCGGTGGCTTAATGACGCTTTCGTTGAGTAAAATTGCTTCATCCTGTTCCACTGGACGCACAAGTTTCCCATCAACCGATACTAGATTGAAGATATAAATTCCGTCCGCAGGGTAAGAACCGATTCCAGAACTAAAAGAAATCGATTGTGGAATCTTAATAATAGGACGAAGATCCTCCATGATTTTTTGGTTCAACCCAAATCCGTAGCGCGGAATAGGGCGACCTGGGCCATATTCTTGTTCATTACCCAGAATTTGATTGATGACCGACAATTGCATAGATGGCGCAATAGCATTGAATTGATCAGGGGAAATATTCCCCTGTTGCGTTTTGTTTAAAACGAACTGCACAAGCTGATATACTGCATCAATTGTCACGTCTTGTTTGTTTTTTCTTCGTCATCTACCGGAAGTACATCTTCCTTAAAATCATACATGAGTTCCTTGGCCATCTCTTCTGTGATCACAATTTTCTTGATCGCGCGCAAGATGATGAAATCTTTGGCAATGGATTTAGGAACGCTTGTTATCTTGGACAAAGGATACACTTCAACTTCAACCTCTGCATCGGCTAGTGCTTGCGTTTCACTGATCATGCGTTCTTCATTCTTGCGCGTATAGTGATACACCATTTCTTCCTCCATAATTGTCATCCCTTCTTTGTCTTTGCCTTCAGTTGGAATCTTGCGGCCAGATGGCACCTTCCGGATTGAATCATCTTTGTCGGTGCTGGCATATTCACGGCGGATCAATTCATGCTTGTTCTGGTACTTTGTTACCAGCGGTTCAATTTCAGTCACATTAAAATTGACGGATCGTTTAAAGGCATTGTCAATTCCGTTGGGTCGGCGCAGGAATTGCGCTGCCCAATTGTAGAAGTTGACGAGTTCGCGGTTTTTGAGAATTGCTTTCATTTTGGTTTTTCGGTTATAGCCAATCAGTATGATAAAATGCTACTATTGATGCGATAGCAAGAACAATCTTGAAAAAAATTATTGGTGTCTGCGCCTGCGCTTCAAATCGATCAAGCCAGGCAGTCTTCCCAAGGAAATCGAGTGGCTTTGGAATCATGTAATTGAGAATCGGGTTAAAGAAAAGCCAGAACGTGAAGAATGCACCGGTTCCCCAAAACAACAATCGCAGATATCCGATCGGATGATATGCCAACCAAATTACTCCCCATACTCCAAGTCGATAGAGAGTATTTATGCTGTGATTGACTTTGTTTATTCTCAGAAGGCCAAGATTGACAATCGCATCGACAACAATAAATACCAGCCACCAAATCCAGATCATTGTTTCTTGTGTTGTTGATTACGCAGAGAAATATCTCCGGTGATAATCATGTTGATCATTTCTTTCATCCCTTTAAGAGTGGCATCTAAAGAGGCCACAGATTGATTCAGCTTTGAATTACTGTTTGCCAACTCGCCAATAGTTTCCATGACCTTGTTGTTATCCCGGACAAGCGTTTCAAGCGTTCCGTTCATGTCTTGTACCTCTTTGAGTTCTCTTTTTAAGCCATCAATTTCTGTGCGCATAGATGTCATAGATTGGACATTTTTGCCCTTGAAATATGCCTCGCGGATTACCATCACCAGGATAGATCCAAAAAAGGCGAGAATTGATCCAACTATTTCTGACATCCATTTCGCTCTTTAAAGTTAATGCTTATTTATTTCTCTTAAGGAATCCATAATTACTACTATTGAAAGCAATAACCATAATCCCCATGGAACTGCACCAAGCCAATCTTTGGCGGCATCTGAAATCACATCAGCTACCCATGGATTTATTAGATGGATCACAATTACCGGAATGGTCATGAGCAACCAAAGCAAGATGATTTTTTGAAAAAGAGTTAAATTTTTCATTTGGCTTTCAATATTGAGTCATCCCCATCCGGTATTGAACCGCTGAACTTTCTGCGCCAAAGCCATAACCATTATACATGATCAGGCGATGCGGACCAGCACCGTCTGTTGGTAATGGCACCCATGAAGCCTTATAAATTTTAGAGTTGTCCCATGTATGATTCGCTGTTGGCCTTAGCAGATAATTATGTGGAAGGAACCAATTCGTTCCATCAATTGAAGAATAGACAACCAACGATCCTACTCCTGAGCCATCGTCATTTGTTGTGAGTGAAGCTAGAATCACATAACATCCGTAATCATCATCCCATCCTTCATACTCAATATGCCATGGCGGATATTGCCAATCGGACCATGGTTGTCCAGTTGTTCCCACATTGCATATTGTCCTGTTTCCGTATGGCCCACTGACAGAAGGTGAACTATAAAATACAAGTCCATTTCGGTAACCTGCGCCATAAGTTCCGTTGATGACTACATCGTAAAGTTTCCAATTGTTTGCCTGCTTATCATAATGGATTGTTTGATAAACTTCAATCGGAACTGAGTTTATCAAAATTGTTACCGAGTCACCTTTTGTCTGCCATCCATCTGTTGAAGGAATTAAATATGTTCGCGAAATATTTGTGTTGTGATCAGTATATCTGATCAGAACATACATGGTCATTGTGGATGGATCAAAAATCAGTGATGGATCAGAATTGTTTCCTCCGCCCTGCATGTTGACAACAGGATTTTTGTATGGCGTTGCCCAAGTAACAAAATCATTAGTCGCGAAAATTGATGCATTTTCGTATTTGTCAAGATTGGATGGAACTCCAACAGCGACTAGCCAATATCGATAACCAAACCATGTCTGACCTGGACCAATTTCTTTATCCATATCCAGAATCTGATTCTCAACCCAGCAATATGGTATCAGACTTGTGTTGGGTGTATAAGTGAGTTGTACCCATTCATTTTGTCCGGCTTGACTTGCATCAGTAATCTGCCATGAGGTTGTATTATAGGTGAGCAAGAGTTTTTGATTTACTCCAATACTTACGGGCGTTGGAGTGATCGGAAGTGCTCCAGTTGAATTCAGATTGAATGTTGGATTTTGAATCGTGTTCGCCTTAGTGAAGGTGACAAAGATCCGATACGTGCCGTTTGAAAAATTGGGGGCTGGTGATACTGTGCCAGTGTAAGCATTCGTACCGTTCCCGGTGCAATTAAAGATGTAGTCATTAGGCCGAATGTAAGTTGGAGGCGAGTCCGGTGTAGTTTTGGTCTGCAAATAATACGCTCTCCATGTAGTGCCATCATCAAGCGTTGTGTACAGTCCATCATAGGCATGACCAGTACCATTTCCGAATGGCTGATTAAATGTGACTTTATTTCGCATTGAAGCGTAGTCTGTAAAGTCAACATTTGTCGGTGAATAAGTCTCCGGCAATGACCTAATGTAATCCGGTGCATTAGGAGCAACCGCCTCAATGAGCGGAGGAAGATTACATTCTGGCAATGAGATGCCACGCGATGCCAGTCTGGATGCGATGTAATTATTTGCCGCTTGAATTTCTGCTTCAGTTAATGTTCTGGTGAATCCAATGAACGCTCCAACTTTTCCTCCACTAAGAATATAGCCGTTGGGATTTACAGGATTTGCGTAATTAGCAGCACCCATTGTAACAAGACCGGCAATGTCTGCGGTGGTTGTGTACATGCCAGTGTTCCATGCTGCCCGTGAAGCATTGAGTCCTCCCGTTTTATCCACTGCCCCATTGCGCCGGATGTCTGGCATCACACTGATGGCAAATCCATTTGTGATGGTATTGACCTGAAAACTTGTATTACTTACACTTCCTTTGAAGATCATTCCGGTATTTGGATTGGGCACATAAAAAGCGATGAAGACGGTCTTGTAAGTGAGTTGTGGCAAATAGAACCATGAGTTACCATCAAATTGAATTCCTTCTTGGCATCGCTGTGGCCAATGACCATAGCCATTTTGTCCTTGTGTCGGAACTTGAATATCACGATGATTGGGACTTGCATCAATAAAAGCAGTGCCACTGTCACCTTCAAAGAAATAGGCGACATCTGCCTGCTGCAAGATCACCGAGTCAGCAAGACGCGATGTAAGAAGTTGTTTCTGTATTTTGATTGGTGGAGAAACAACTGTCTTTTTGGACGTTACATCCAATCCAGGGTTGCATGCAATCATTGCAATCCAGAGTGTGAGAAGAATAAATTGGTTTTTCATTATTTGTTTTTTAGTTGTTCGATACTGGTAGCCAATTGGCGCGCGCAAATTTTAACACTATGTCGTTCGTAGCTGCGCCAGTTCCACCTGCCTGGCCGGTTAGTTTCAGAATGTTAGTATTGGAAAGAGTAAGTCCGGTCAATTCACCTACCGATTCATCGGAAGAAAATCCACCTAAACCTGTTACAATTGAATATCGCACAACTGTTGAACTCACACGAATGATTGTAACTTCCAAGGAAAATCCTGCACCCAATGCAGTATTTTGGGCAGTGCTATCATAGATCATAGTCCCCCCAAAGTACACACGAAGCTGTCGGGTGGCTGTTGAAGAAGCGACCATTTTACCCACATATTGTGCTTTGATCTTTGCACCGTTCGCTTCTAAAGTGTTTGCTGGAGTTGTATATGAATGCAGATCCGTTTCTGTTGTTGAAGTGTTTCCAGCATCAGCATAGGCTTCAAATATCTCTCCGCCTATACCAAATCTGAGTCCGCTATTTTTGGTGAAGTAAAGTGAATTATTGTATTCCAAATTACCTGCAACAGCCGTTGTAAGATTTGTACCACTTGTAAGTTTGAAGGGGCCAACGGTCGCTGTACCGGCACCAAGATGCATGATTGCAGTAGGCGTTCCGCCTGCTCCAAAACTATTGAGCATCCGAGCATCTCTGATTAGTACGCCATACAAAGTGGCGGCATTACTGCTTGTTAGATTGAAACTCGGATTGAAATCAATGAATGAGAATGTGAGTGTCGATGTGCCAGTGGTTTGAATCAATGTACTATAGTCAAGCCATTTTGCTGTGACAATAGAACTGTTGGTCGAAGAAACCGTATTTGAACTTCCATATTCAAGCCATGTGAATGCGCTGGTGCCGGTGGATGGCCCTAAAATGACGGATTGAATTGTGAAAAATCTTCCAGTACCAGATGTCTGAGTATAATTTGAACCATTGGTGAATGTAAATGCACCAGTAGTTCCGTATGCTCCAGATGTTCCAGCTTGCCAATACCATCCATAAGCACCTAGCGAAGCACCACTTGATGTAGCACCCATGAAAAAATTCGCGGTATTGCCGTCAGAATAAATTTTGCTGGTAGTGGCATTGAAAGTATAAGCCGCAGGAGTGGTTCCAATTGTTCGGAAATTTACATTTCCAGAACTATCTACAGTAAATACATCATTACCTAATCCACTGCCAGTACGAACCCTGAAAAGCAATAATGTCGTGCCTGTTTTTCCACCGGCTGATAATGTGCCAGTGATATCAACGCCAGCCAGTACTTGATTATTCTGCGCGGCTGTCATTGTGGGATTGAATAAAATCCCATTTGTATAATCTCCCAGTGTACCGTCTCCGGTTATTGTGGGAGAAAATGTCATGTGGTATTGGTTATTCGCTGAGGCTGTCCATGTTCCATCAAATGTCCATTGATTAGCGGCATTTGATGTCAATGATGTTGCTCCAGTTAATGTACCACCAAGTTTTACATTTGTCGTGGTGGCCGTTAATCCATTCGTTACTGATGCATACGCTGGTTTTACACCAACACCTTGTGAGGCTAGGACTGATCCTGTAGCAACAGCCGAAAGAAGAGCATAAGTTGAAGAATTGCCAACCAGTAAATCTCCATCCGTTGGCGCTCCATTTCCGGTGCCTCCATTGTTGGCTCCAAGAACAAGAGTAACATCGGCAGTGAGATCCACCTTGCTCCATGATGGTGATGTTCCTCCATGTAAAACGGTAGTGGATGATCCAGCAGCCAGGCGAGTCAATGTTCCTGATCCACCATTGTAATAAATGTCTCCGGTTGCATCAGACCCCAGCAATACTTTTGTTCCTGATCCAAGCGTCTTATTAGTCAATGTCTGCGTGAATGCAGCAGTAACCATCGTGTCATTTCCAGTGAGCAATGGAAGGGTAATATTGCGATCAGCGGCAATGGCACTTCCGACTAGGGTATAAACGTGTGTGACCGCAGGATTGTAAATCGAAAGTTTTGAACTCTGAAATGAATGAGTTCCGGTCCACACAAAATTGTATGTCAAATCAACGGATGCATCGGTGCGTGTTGCACCGCCATTGTCAACTGCGGATAATCCGCTGGTAAAGTTTAAGACAATTTCCTGAATGAGTGGAGTTCCGCCACTTTCAATCGTTCCGTAGAATTGTCCTTCAAGTACACCACCAACAAAAGAAAATCCTAAACCAAGAGCCACTTCTTCAATACTTCCAGCTCCCGAACTGAAACGACCCAACAGTCGATTAGTTGCAGATACATTTTGAATCTTACTGTATGTTACAGCCGCTGCGGCAATAGTAGTGGCAAATGATCCTGTTCCTGATCCAGTTACGTCTCCGGTCAGTGTGATTGTCTGATCGCCAGTGTTTGTTCCTGAAACCGAAGCATCAAGTGGAACTGTTAAGGTCTTTGATGTTGTGCCACCGGCAATAGTGAATCCTACAGAAACAGCCGTCAATGTCAATCCATTTACGGTAGATGGAGTAATCGCTCCAAGGCTTAATGTAATTGCCGGTGTTGTTGTCGGATTGCTGACTGAACCAGAAACCCCATTTGCAGTGACCACTGAAACAGTGGTTACGGTCCCCGCGCCAGGCGCTGCTGCCCATACAGGAACTCCGCTGGAAAGTGTTAACACATAACCATCGGTAGTCGCTGTGAGTTTTGAAAGCACATTGCTTGCTGAAGCATACAAAATGTCACCCGTCGCATAGCTGGTAAGATTAGTTCCTCCATGCGTGGTGCCAAGTGTTCCGGCCATTGTAATAGTACCGGTAGTTGTGACAGGACCACCTGAGAACGTCAATCCAGTTGATCCACCACTCACATCGACTGATGTTACAGAACCCGTACCTGTTACTGTCTGCCAAACAGGCGCACCACTGACAATTGTTAACACCGTTCCATTTGCTCCTGGCCCCAACTGTGATGCTGTATTGCTGGCATTACCAACAAAAATTGAATTCAGCGCAAGTGAATTGATCAGACGATTGTTGATCTGCACCTGAATGTCTGAGGCGGCTGTATTGAGATAATTCAATTGCGCGGTAGTGGATGTTATTCCACTCAGAACATTGATTTCCGCTGCGGTGGCGCTGATATCGGTGACATCAGCCATGACAAGCGTATGCCAAGTGGTATCATAATCAGTTCCTGAGTTTTTGACCAAGAATTGATTTGTGCTGCCACCTGCCGGCATTGACGGTGATGGAGTATTGATCCAATTTGTGCCGTTGTAAGAAATAATATCTCCGCTCGCTGGAGATGTTAATACAACAGTAAGTTTGGAATCAAGTTGTGATTGAATTCCAGACGTGACACCGGAAACATATCCTATCTCAGTGGTTGTGGTTCCACTTACTGCAACTTTTCCGGATCCATCGCTTATAAGTGCATAGCCGGCCGTGAGATTCGAAGTCACAATAGATGAAGCGCCTCCGGTAATTGTCGCCTGCTTGGCATTGAGTTGGGTTTGGATCGCACTGGTAACACCAGAGACATACCCCAACTCAATTGATGTTGTCGGAGAAACTCCCAATAAACCACCGGCAGTACTCATCACAGCGCGGGCAGCAGTCAGACTAATGGTATTCTGTTTGGAATTAATCTGCGCTTGAATATTGGACGTAACATCTGTGAGATATCCAAGTTGTGTTGCGGTAATCAGACTGGATGTGAGAAATCCACTTCCATCATAAACAGCCACAACGTTTGGATTCTGTGCAGTAAGACGGGCAACGTCAAGAGTAGCATATTTGACAATACTCCCTGATGAATCATAAGCCAAAAAATGATCGCTTGATCCGCCATCGGCAGGAGTGAAATCAAGTTGTAGGCCATTGGGTATGATAACGGGATGGCTCATATAATGCGCACTCCTTTTATGGACCAGTTATTTGTTGCTACTGTTGCGACAAGTTGTACCACACCACTGCTGATACTGACTGAAAATGTCAACGGTGATGTGATTCCTCCAACATCGGAAGCTGGCAATTCATACCAATCTGCTGATGCTGAATCACGCCAATCTGCAACAATCATCCCTGCGCGAGATCCTTCTCCAGGATTTGAACCCCTGGCATTGTAATACCACACAGCAAATTCCTGTGCGATTGCTACATTGAATGAATCGACAATCCCATTCGGACTGTTTACGGTGCTTGAAAATCGCGCAAGACTATCGGGGGTCGGTGCCGGTGTTGATCCCCCGGTTGCCGGAAAAAACAGCAGGGGTTGATTAATTGAGCCAAGACGTGGTATTGCCGGACCATCAAAGATGCGTGAGAGTTTTACAATGCCATCAAGAATATTGTTGAGTTTCTTTTCATTTCCGGCATCGAGATAATAATTCTTGATGTCGCCATCAGGATTGAGCAGATTGGCAAAATAAGCACAGAGTAGAATCAGCCTATACATCTTATCGCGATGGTCACGATCAGTAGAATCAATCCCTCTTTTTTCTTCAGCAACCAAATCATTGGACAAATCAGCAATTGTATGCTGTCCCCGAGTGACGATCTGATCTATTTCAGTCTGACTCCGAATTGGTGCTCCCATGAATTACTGTGGTAAAGCAAGCCATTGATTGTCTACAAAATCAATCACGTTCTGTGCATCTTCAAGTGTGAGTCGTCTGAAATTTATGATTGCTCCTTGAATTAATGCTGCTCCGTATAAAGCTTTTGCGGCATCTTCCCAATTCTTACACTTACCCTGTACAATCTTCTGACTCAATGCCTGAAGTTGATCTCCTACCGGAATCTCAGCCTTACATGTGGTGAAATTATTGGTCTGTGTGATGTAGACGTTACTATTGGAAAGATTGAGTACCGTTCCGAGAATATCCGTAATCAAAGTCCAATCGGAATCTGTTCCAGGGACTGAAGTTGTGCTTGCCACCGCACACTGATAGTAATTTCCATCAGAATAGTGAACACAATTGTTCATTGTGTAGGTGCCGGCAGCCCACAGAGGAAATCCAAACAGAATGCCTACGTACCAACCATCTGGCGGAGCCAAAGAAAATGACCATGTTCCAACTGTAAGTGGAGTGGTATTATCAACAGTGATCGGAGTATCGTTATCCTGTGCATCACGTTTATAGAGATACAGAAAAAGGGCCAATGTATTCCGATTTGGCGCAGATCCGCCATAAACGGTTAAGTCAACCAGATCAGCAGTTGTGCAATCAGCAGACTCATTTTCAATGGCGGTGACAAACGGAATTGATGACATAGGCTTGAAATTAAAAAGGCCCGATATTCTTCGGGCCTAATTTACTCAATTTTTCAGTCCGGTTCTACACCCAGAAACTCAGCATGTTCTCCATTGCTTTCCGGTCCTCTTTTCCTTCAGCGGAAGAAAGATATCCAGCCAGGGCTTCAATCGGAGTTTGTTCAAGCGGTACAACAAACATCGGCTTGTCATCATCACTTGCAAAGAAATATTCATTTGTCTCTGGGCGATAGTCGATAATGCCCAAATCCATGGCACTGATCACGTTCATGGTAATTGAATGCGTTGGATTGGGTGCTTTGAACAGTACTTCTTCCGGATTATTCCGTGCGCGTAACCGCAATGCCAGACGAATTTCATTGGGTGGCATCGCAGTGGAAATTACCGGATTGGTCATGGCGGAGGCCAAATTGATGAGTTCGTCCGCCCGCAGACCAATGACGTATCGTTCAGCTTCCTGCTGCAGGTCCATCTTCATCATCTGTTGATGCGGGGACTTGTATTCGATGTCAATGCGCTTGAACACCGGAGGACGTTCTTTTGGCCTCCATTTGTTGGATGCGTTTTGCGGATGCAATTCCCACCATACGTAATGTGGATAATTGTTCTCGATTTCAACAACCACCTGACCATTGATAAAACCCGGTTCCCCGAGTTGTTCATCGATAGTCTGATCTGGCTGTTTTGTGACTGGATTCTCAAAACTGCGGACAGAGGCGCGGGTGACATATTTCATTACCTTGTTGCGCCGTGCCAGATCGGGTTCAAACCGATCAAAAATCGTGTAGGTAGGAGTCAATCCGAATGGCGGAGGATCAATGAACTTGTTTGCCTCCACAATGCGCGGATCAATTGCCCGCCCCGCATAGATCTCCCGTCCACTGTATTTATCAGCATTGTTGAGATTCAGCAATTCATAGATGGCTGTTTTTTTCTTGGTGATCGGCGGAAGCATCATTTCGCTCAAGGGAATTGATGCCGGCAACTTGAATTTGCCGAATCGCCCGCGATTCATCAGTACTCTGGGCCGTTCATCACCAGGTTTTTTGGGAATTACATCGACTATGCCCTTGCGGGTGGGTTTTTTGGCGGTTCCGGAAAGAAATTCTTGGGTTTCTTCATCAAGTCCTTCTGTGGACTCTGAAGACTGTTGGTCTTGTGCCATTGGTTTTTCGGTTAAATTTTAAAGAAACGGGGGTTTTTAGCCCCCGTTTCAGGTTTTTTAGAACAGATCGTACACTCCGAGAATGTGCTTTTGCGATCCCACCACGCGAACGCCCTTTTCAGAGCCTAAGCTGATAGTTCTCAAACGCTGTGTGTTGGTAGGCACCGGAGCATTACCACCTGTTTGCCAGATTTTGTAATGTCCGCGCGAACCTCCACCGACTTGGCGCTTGTACATGATCGTGAAAGCGTCCATCGGAATTCCCGTCTTTGCATCCTGCGTTTTGTCCATCGGTGCGATGATGAAGTAGTAAGGATACGGACGGCCGGGGATATTGGTCAACTGAGGATTGTTGAGAATCCGCAGTTCTTTCATGTTGAATGTGGCCCCGGGAATGGTGATGGAGTCGATGCCCAGATCAACGGCCTTGTGATCATACACAATACTACCATTGTTTCCAAGGGCAGTGATTGTGTCGGACGCAAGATATCCGAATTCCTGGCCATACCACATCATGCAATCCCGCTTCTGGTTCAACCTGTTGCGCAGGCGGGCCAGTTGCTTGTACAGCGTGAAGGTGATGTTGTCACCATATTGCTGATGTGGAGCATTGGCATCCAGCACGGGGATATATCCGTTCGAAGTGGTCAGCGTTTTGTTGCTGGCACTGATCGGATCATACACTACGGCAGCGGCATCCGCAGCCGGTACTACGAACAATCCCATGGCTTCCATGGTGAGGAACACGTCCTCAGTGTCGCGCAGACCGATTTCATGCCAGAATTTGATGGTCTGACCGGTCTGCGGATCATAGATTTCGTAGGTCTTGTTCATTTCCTGCTTATCGGTCACGTTGTACACGTTTCCGAAGGTGGACAGATAGCTGCGGTAGGTCGTGAAGACCGGTACAGAACCATCCTGCATACCCCAGGTTGCTTCTTCGAAGTTCGCTGTGGGTAGCGTGATTTGGTCGCCTCCATAGGTAGATCCAACCAAGCTGATGGTGGCTGAAAGTGCCGGATATGAAGCCGAAAGCGGTGTGATGTACAGTCGGTGCGCATTTGCGACCGATTCGCGCTTGCCCTGAATTCGCCAGAAATACTTTCCGGTGAATTCGATGATCATCCCCACACGCGGATAAGACTTCGTGTTGGTCAGATCACCAGCCGTGGGACTGTGGGACAGCGGAGAAAGCTGCACATACTGATAGCCGGAGAAGGCCGCAGGATCACCATTGCCAACCGATGCCGTTCCGTACACGTTGGTGATAACCGTGTCAGAATTCAGATAAGGCGCATCGATGATTTTTCTTTTCTCGCGGTGAATGATTTCTTCACCGAAGACTTCTTCCATCATCCCCATCTTCATGAAATCTCCGACATCGGATTCCAGCGGGTTGACGTTGAAGAGTTCTTTTACGATCTGAGGTTCCAAAAGGAACTCGATATTGGAGATTAACGGATAGGCCTCGGTGGCCGCTACCGAAAAATCTCTGTACGTGTTAGTCGTTGCCATTTTCGGGAATTATTAGTTTCCCTGGTCCGGCGTGGATTCAAAGCTGGGGTTCCCTCTTAAACCTGCTTGATCCCTTTTCGCGCTCTTTCAGCCGCTGCCTCTTTTGCAAGTAATTTGAACTGATCTTCTACTGGCATATTCTTTCGATCTATTCCGCCATCTACTCCGCTTTCGGTTTTGTCAGGTTTGGCTTTGGCAATCTCCTCGGCCTTTGTGACCTGCGAAAGAATCTTTATCTGCTTGAGTTTTTCCTGATCCATCCAATCGCCATACAGCAAATTAGTCATGGTCATTGCCAACTCAGCGGGATCAAAGTTAGGTATTTTTCCGGATTTGTCGTACACACGCGGATCTCCAAGATAAAGGTTCATGGTTTCGCGGATTGTTTTGATCTTGTCCGGAGAGAGTTTGATGGTGAATAAATCCTTGCCATCATCGTCTTTGAATATCCAGGAATCAAAGGATTCTCCATCCTTTTCTCCTTTGAAAAACCGATCAATCTGCGTGGAGTATCCCTTAAGCGTTTCTTCTGGAATGAGTGGCTGTTTGGGGTCTTCTTTCTTGGCCTCTGCCGGTGCTTTGAATTTTTCTTGAAGTGAACTGAGTTCACGTTTGGCATTGGCTACATCGCGCTTGAGTTTGATTTCGCGCAAATCTTTTTCTTCCTGATACTGTTGATCATCATCGTAATCTTCTTTTTTGACCTCATATTTCTCGCGGTATTCGCGCTGAAATAATTTTTCTGCTTCCCGGCGACTGAGGTCTTTTTCCTTCAGAATGAAGGCTTCTTCGAGCGCCGATCGATCGTCCAGGTTCCCGACCGTCAAATCCATCAAAGCCGCGTATGCCTTCAGGCCTTCGCCATGGCGCGATAACGGATATTGTTTGATGAATTCGTAGGCTTTTTTGTCGGTTTCCGACTCAAATTCAGGTTCTTTGGTGGCTTTTTCGGCCCTGACTTTCTCGAGTTCTTTGCCCAGCAAATCCTGATTTTCAAGCACTTCAAGCAAGTCTTCTTTGGATTCAATGCCGTATTTCTCGGCTAATGAACTCTTGAGAAACTCGTTAAGTTGTTCATCTGTGAACTTTACTTTAGGTTCCTCCCCTTCTTTCTTGGTTTCAGATTCGGCTTTGGCCTTGGCTTCAGCGGCCGCTGCGGCTGCATCATCATCGGCTTTTTGTGCGGCTTTGGCTTCAGGAGAGTTTCCGTCAGGTTTGGGATCTGTTTTTGGTTCCTCCTTGGCAACGGGTTCAAGGGTTGCTTTATCCACCATTCCCTTTCCGATCACATAAACTTGTTCTTTTTCTGCGGTTTCAGCCATGACTTTTTGGTTTTCGGTTGTGTGAAATTAGGAAATAATCTACATTTATCGTTCATACGTTTGCAGGGTGATGGGATGTACGAAAGGGGGTGAAGGGGTTTGCCCCCTTTTACTTTTCAGATTTTTCAAGTTGTTTCCTGTCCTGCGCTGCCGCTTTGACAAGAGATGATTCATGTTGTTTATCTGCCTTATAATTTTCGCTTCGTGCCCGCATTGCCTCTTTCAGAATCATATCGATGCCAGCCTGCTTCTTGATTTGCATTTCCACCATGTCAGAAACCTTGTTCACTTCGCCCTCGAGCATGGCTTTCTTGGTCATCAATGCATCATCAATCTTGGCCTGAATGGCCATTAATTCCTTGGCATCCGCCTGTTTCTGCTGCAGAAGTGCCATTTCCATCTGAAGTTTACGCTGGTCGGACTTTTCACCAGCCTGCATCTGGAATTGTTGATCCTGCGCGCGCATCTTCAGCGCCTTGGCTTCATTGATTTTCTCGCGGTTGGCCATGATCTGGCGGGCCATCTTCATGTTTCGGATGTCACGAATAAATGCGCTATCGCTGGCATTGAGTTTGCCTTCCTTAACGTTTGAAGCCAGTTCATTGTAGAAATCAATCCACTCTTCTTCCGTTGGTTCACGTTCCATGACAAGGCCATATTCGCAGTAGGCAATGTCATCCGGAACTTCAAAGAATTCGGTCGTTGATGTACCAAGGGCAGGAATCATTCCTTTGATGGCTACTTTATCGCGCATTGATTCCTGGGCCAACAAAAGCATGATATGACTAGCCTGTTGATAACTCTGAAGCCGTCCGTTGACCAAATATTCAATTGCATCAGATCCGGCATTGACATTGGCCTTCATCGCCCCCACCGCCAGGCGATCCGGCAATGAGGCAGATTCAATCACGGTTGATCCGCTGAGTTCATCAAGGAATCGAATCGAAGTGGTGATTGTGTTGAAATAATCAGCAAGCGTAAGTCCAGCGCCAATTTCACGGATTGCCTCACCGACTTGTTGGCCGTAGGCTGAGATATTCCTCCGACTGATGATGATGTTGCTCTGCATGAAAAAGTCAATAACATCATTGGCATTCCAAACCTTCCCTCCGCGGGTAAGAGCCACTTCATCCAGCGCAGTCAGGTTCAGGTCCAGAACGCCCATGCGGCCTTTGGCCAGGATATCCTTGATCTTATTCCACGCGACATTGATCATGGTCAGTGGTTCAATCATCTGTGACACCAGACTCACCACGCGACCCTCTTTCATGTTGGGAGCAAAGGTGATAATTGGCAGGCGCTGATTGACCAGATTCAAACGCGGCATTTCTTTGCGGCCATAGTTGAATACAACTTCACTGTCAATCACCCAACTGCCGCCATACAGAGAAGTGTACTGATTGCGAATTACCGAGCTGTTCTTCAGAGGGTTTTTTGCCGGATTGTATTCATAATGCCGTTCTTCGATCTGTGGATTGCCGTAGCTATTCTTCCATACCTTGAATGCGCGCGAATCATTGGACAAGAAATAGAAACGCATCACCGGTATATAGTCCAAACCATCGAAATTCTTATAAAATTCAGGTAAGGTTCCGTAGGTAACCCCCGCGTTGGGGAAGGCGTGGCTGGTGAGAACCTGATCAATTTTATCCTTTGACAGAGTGCCTTCTACTTCTTTTTTGAACTGATTGCGCGTGATAAAATCCACGAAGAAGGCATATTCCTGCCGGGAATAGTCTTCATTCTCCACGTAAGAACCACCCCAATATTTGGGATTTATCCGGTGAATCCGTGGCACCTTGTTGCGATCATTGAAGCAGTGCATGTGCCGGCGACCAAGGACCACAGAATCCCAATCGGTTTCACGTAACACCTGGTCGGTGTTGTTAATCGAATGCAATAAGCGCAAGGTCTTTTCGGCATCAATAACCTTCTTGATCTTCTGGTTGACGCTTAAGTCAAACATCAATTCTTCAGGATATTCCGGCAGAAGCGACACATCGAGTTCCGGAAAAATCTGCTGGGGATCAACCTTAAGCGATTTGAACCAATCTTTAAGTTCGTACAGAGTCCTGATTTGAGCATTGTAGGACTTGGCTTCATCCACGGAGATTGGGTCAACAGCAGAAAGCGCGATGTTGTAGCGATACCGTTGCAGTTTAGCCACCGCGCGGTTTACGTACTTCGTACACAGATTGAGTACCTGGATATCGATATATGCCAGCGACTGTTGATCATCTCCCGTCTGACCCCGGTCAGTAAAGTACCCATACATCCGGAAGATGTTATCAACAGATTGCCGCCCTTGCGCTACCTCGACAAGTGCATTGTAGGTGGAGTCTTCAGAATAAAGACGATATCCATATCGATTGGTCGCATAATACATTGCTCTGGCCTCAGCCAAGCCAAACCAATCTTCCTCCTTTTCTTGTGGAGGGGTATATTCATCTGGAAATTGGAAACTAAGTCCTGTGCGACTTAACTCTGAAGATGCCAATGTTGAAGATTTGATACCAAAGATAGTTTGTTTTTACAAAACTCGCTGTCCTTGCACCGGAACCAATTTTCCATTGACCATCCGGAAAGTCCGGAAATAATGACTCACATCTTTGGCTTCCGGTGGTTTATACCCCTGGCGCATCCGGGGAATAAGTACCAAATTCCCATACGCTACCGCATAATCATGGGGTTTTGTCTTCAGTGGATTAAAAATCAATAAATCTTCCACCACTTCGATAAAAGGAATGGTATGCCCGAAATAATCCACTTCGGTGCTCAAGGCGGAGGTATATTCATTGATGATCAATGGCGAAGCTGGTGTGCCTTCCACATCATCGGATCGTTTCACTTTTTCCGGATCAGGGACATACTTCTTCCAAATGAAGTCTATACAACCAGCATCTCTAAACCAGTTGATGATGCCTGGCTTCTGCGCCTCTACTTGCAACTTCACACTCAGTAACCAGCAAATCATCAAAGATCGCTCAAAGAGAATATTCGGATCTGTTGGTCTGGTGTCCATCATCCATATCAACTTGTTGGTCTTGTAAGGATACTTATCTCGCGCGCGTTGCTCCAGAATTTCCTGCGTAAGTTGTCCATCGATAGCCGGATCATATTTCCTGCGCACTAGCTGCACCGGCCGCGACCGGCGTGAACTCACATACTCATCCTTTTCCATGATGTTCTCGATGACTACACCATGGTCAATAGGGTCGATAGCGGATTCAAAAATTTCATCATTCTTCGGAAAGAATAACTGCCGACCACCTTCCTGTCTGCGTCCCACATTATTCAGCCAAGCCTTTTCTTCTGCTGTCTTGGGTAACCAAATACAATCCAGCCATCCATTATCTGGATTATCAATCATCACTACATTAGTGAAGCGCCGGTTGTTCTCCCATTTCAAATCTACGCGGCGGCGGATTGGAGGATTTATCAATAAATCCGATTTTTGATCTTGCAGAATTGTTGCATTGAACTCACAATTTTCACTTGAGATATAAAAGACTTCATTCCAGTTTAGCGGATATTTGCGTACAAGTTCTGAATAGTCTTTTGGCTTATCTTTGACTTTGCTACGCTTGATCATTATTTCCTTAGTTGCTCTCTCTCGTATCGGGAATCCCCACTCGTCAATACAGCCTTCCATTGCACAATCTGCCGGCATCAGTGCAGCATATAGACCCGAAGTCGTTTCGCCATCTTCACCTTTGTCATCAAAGTCACTTTCATAAACCAACTTCTTGTATGCCTTACCTCCTGAAGTCGAAGAATTAAAAAACTCCACCGTAGTTCCGAGAAATGCTTTGCCAATAATATTGATGCCAAGTGTCAAACATGGTTTTACACGACTCCAACGTTCATGCACACTATAATCCTCCGTTTTGCCAGGCTCCTCCATGCCATAACTATGTAATTTTCTTTGGTCATACTTTCCGGATTCACTCGAGCGATAATCCAACATTGACTCTAATACAAGTTTACTAGTAGATTGAATTCGTTTTTTATTTCGCCTGGGTGCATCTCGAAAAATGATCCCTCTTTTTTGCAGTGTACTAATGTCATACGTGGGTTTGAAAAAATACGAGAATTTATAGAATGGTTCAATGACATGTTCTTCGTAAAAACTTTTGATTTTATCATTTGTCTCTCCTTGCATTCCAGAAATATGCCGGAAATTTGTGCAGGTGCGATTCATTATCCAAAATCCCATCTTCGCTGATTTTCCCATACGACGACCGGAGTTCAGCGCACCCCCGTAAGATTTTGGATCTTCCTCCCAATATTGAATCCAATAAAAAATTTCACGATCGGCCTCCCAATAATCAGGTGGCCCAAAAAGAGGATTCCAATGACATAAATATTTGTAGTGATATCCTGTTAAGTAAGTTTTTCCTCCTTTCAGCCAAAACCAAATACCATTTTCACTTCGTGTCCATTCCTGATCTTCCCATTTGTTAATTTCCTCTTGATGCGGATGAATATAATTTGGATTGATATTTCTTTCTTGTTCAAATTCATTCATCCAAGCCTGCAAATAATCTGGAGGAGTCGGACGCACGAATTTGTGGTCCTCAGAAAGCGTCAATACTTCTGAATCAGCAGGTTCTTCTGGAAGATAGACCTCCTTGATACCTGCACCCTTGATGCCGGTGATTAAATACTGAAAATGATACGGATTATTGGTCTTGGCAAACACCTTGGTTCGGTTGTGAACCAAAGTTACAATTTTACCAATTCAATAGCGCATCCGAGTCTTCCACTTCATCGCCTTCCTGGACGGGGGCGGTAGGCATTCGATGCAGGTTTAAATGGCGGAATAAGTTCGCAGCGAACTCTTGATCGTCAAATGGATTTAGTCCTTTATAGACTACGTGATACAATTTGTTATCACTATCGATGCGGTTAAGCCGGCGCATGATGATGCAGCGATTGAATGCTTTGTCAAAGCCAATGAAGACGGATCCTTTACGATACTTGCGCTTGCTGGATGCGATTAGCACATAACCGCGTTCGGAAAGAAAATCATGTGGATTGCCAATGGGTTCCAAAGTAAATTCGTTGAGTTCACTCATTTCTTTATTCGTTGTTCTGGACTGTAAGTAACTTTTGTATGCTCTTTGGCCGCATCAATGATGTCAGCGGATTCAAATATTTCACGATAGAGTTTTGCGATACCTTCCATTAATCGTTCACTGAGTTGATCAAGTTCTTTTTTTAGTTTGACAATCTTGATCTGTTCATCGGTGTCCGTGGCATCGACAATCTGATTCCTCAGTTTTGAAAGTGTTTCCCAATACATCTCCTGGCGGCTGACCAACAGAGAATACTTCAGATCATTTTGTGTAATCAGGTAGCGCATGATCTCTTGTTCAAGGCCTTTTGCTTCTTTAAGTCCCGATCTTGCCAGTGCTGCTTTTTTACGTTCTTCAATCTTGTCGATGAACTTAAGTTCAGACTGCCGTCCATAAACTAATGCAATGTAATGTTGTTCTTCGGGAGTCATTTCGGTGGTTCAAGTTTGGTCTTCTTTCCTCTTGGAAAAGCATTTTGATGGATTTCACAGAGTTTAAAATGGACTCCCATATCTATTACGAGATAGACTGGCTTCTCCTTGCATCCAGCCTTAGCGCATTTTTCCCTTTTCATTTGCGTGTTATGTGAAATTTTGATTCAACTCCTTCTGCTCCTTCAAGGTTGTAAATGATTAACATTTCCCTCCACAAATCAGCCTGCACTTCTTCAGGTACATTCCAAAAATCCTCTGTCGGCATCCCGCAACGATTGCAACACATAATAGAGGTTTCGCCATGCTGTTCTTCGGGCAAACAGTGGCACATTCCGCGAGGTGATTTAGGGGTTTCGATCATGGTTTTTCTTTCCTTTATAAGTTTCGTAGGCTTGCAACACATCATTTCCAATTTCCCAACTGATAACTCCCATCTGTCTGTTTGATGCTATTTTCAAGACATAATAAAATCTCTCCAACAGTTCTTCCTGCTCCTTTGCCTTTGTGGTTAAGGCGGTGAGTTTATATTCAAGGTCTTTCCTCTTGTTGAGTTCATCCATGTCCCGTTCCTGCCAACGCTCAGTCTCTCTATCAAATTTAGAGCCTAAGGCGTGGTATTCCTTCTCGCTTGTCATCAGTTGCAGCCGTAGGTTTTGATTCTCCTTCTTTAAGGATTCAAGGTCGGCGGTCAAAGAATCAATCTTTCGTGATTGAAGCGAATGATCCTCGGAGATTGTATTTGCCGCTATTATAGTCTCTGCTTTCAATCTTTTGAGTTCATCCCGTTCATTAATCAGTTGTTGGATGGTTTGTTCCTCTGTCATGGCGTGGGTAGGGTTAAAATTGAATTTTAGGTTGGCGATAAAGCATTTCGTCAATAGAAACTTCGAGCACTCGACAAATAGCCATTACTTCCTCAAGGGTAGGCTTGCCTCTTCCTTCTTCAATATCCGACACTCTTTTCAACTGTCTTAATTCGGCTCTTTCAGAAAGTTCTCTTGAGGTTAGTCCCCGAAAGGCTCTTACTCTAATTATGTTTGTACGAAATAAAGTCAGGTCCGATTCTTTCATAAACAAATTTGAAATAGTTTGGAACATTGTAGTTTTGTCTCTTCATCTCCTTCCAGAGAGGAAGTTCAATCGGAATTAAAATCAAGAAGTAAAAGGGGTAGAACATTATCTTAATGATTTTCATTTTGTCTCCTGTTTAGTTTCTTGTTTGGTGATGGTGAAATTGTTCTTCAAATATTCAAGAACATAATCCACTTGTTCTGAAAACTCATCTTCTTTGTCCACCCCATAGTTCTCGTTCACATACTCAGTGATTCTGTAAATTAATTGTGCATTATTTTTCCAACCTGACTTAACGTCAATAATTCTTGGTTCAAATGGATGTTTCATTGTTTTCTTGTTTGGTGATGGTGGAAAGGAACTCATTTCGGGCTTTCATTAAATCCCAACTTTCCTTAAAGTGGAAACCGTCTGATTCTGCTAACTCCTTCCATCTTTTTATCAATTCAATCGCCTCTTTCTCCTGCTCAACGGTTAACAGGTGGCGGGACTCTTGGTCAGCGGCTCCTTTGATGTAACCATTTGTAAATCCTTGTATCGCAGCCCATTGTTGAATGAAATCGCATCCATCATCCTGGCGTACCCAAACGCCATGATTTTTCTCAATCCAATATTCATTCGCCTTTTCCTTAGCAATTTCCTTTAACTCAATCGCTCTTTGTTCTAAAGTCTTGTCGGTCATAACAGGTCAGGATTTTGATATATGTTTCCGATTACTCTTGCATGAATATCGTGCAGTTCTTCTGACAGAATTTGCTCATCTTCTCCCTCCTTTTGCGAAGTCCAGAAACCCGCATCGGAAAATCTCACAACCCCCAATTCTTTCCCCTCAGACCACAGATCAAATTCAAGGATGTCGCCCTCGTAAATGTCCAGTCCGGTTTCATCTTTGAGGCCGGTAAATTGCATGAGGATTCCAGGTGTATTCAGAATTGCGTTCGGATCGCCCGTCACAAGTCTTCTGTCCGTTCCGATTTCAAAAAGCCCCCAAGGAATGCCCTCGGAGAAAAAGGACAAATATAAATGCGAACCTTTCACCATATAGTGCATTTCTCCATCGTGGAAAACCCGAAATCTAATTTCTCTCTTGTCGGTCATTTTTGGTTGGGGTTAGATTCTTTGCTGCTGTTTAAATTCTTCATATAAATCACTCCATGAGTATTTCACCCAGTTTTGTTTCCCCTCAGGTAAATGTGGTTGCGTATTAAAAAACCAAAGTTTTTCGTCCCCTTCCGCGAGAAGTTCTAATTCGTGGGCCAGCATTTTCTCATGCTTCCAGATGGCAAATTGAATAGCCTCAGATTTAAGACTATTACTTGTAACGTATTTTCCTATTATCATAAAACGTATTCTTTACTTGGTTCTTTAAATCCTTCTGGAACGCCGGAACTGAGAAAGCGGATGATACGGCGGGCGGCTCCTTTGGCGGTGTTGTCGTATTTGTTCCATCTCGAAGTGAAAAGGTATTTATAGGATGGACTTCCAAAGAATATTCCAAATGCACGATCTCTGTAATGGGGAAACATTTCATAACGCCACTTTTTAATATCAGCGTATGGGCCATGTCCAACCGCGCAACCAATAGTACCGCATGATTCGCCGTCGTTGCTATAAAAGCTCATATCAAATCCTGCCTTCAAATTCTTTTCATCCATCAGATACATTGCCAACTTATGAAGGTTGGCGATCTGTGTCTTTGTTAATCCTTTCAGATGTGATTTCATATCGAAATAACTTTTTCGCCCTTACGGTCTTTGCCCCGATATTTAAACCATTCACGATCTGCACGTGCATTATCAAGATGTACTATTCGTGGACGGTCAGTACAATACAAATAATCATAACCTACTCTTGTATAAACTTCCAAATCTCCATGTTCCTCCTTGAGGTTACTGAGATGCGTGATTAGTTCTGAGACTTTCATTCGAGTTTCGGTTTATTTATTTCCTTCCATCGTAAACTATCATCCACGCTGATATCCTGCATGCGACCGGACTTGATCTTCCACAGCGCGTCTTCAATCTGCGCGGAGATGACAAACCACTGCTTGCGTTCCGGTGTTACCAGATCCTGCGCGCGAACCGCTTCTTCAATGACCAGTAAAAGTTCACTGATTGTTGCCATTTAGTTGTGTGGTAAAATCCAGCGCCGATCATTCAACCAGCATACGTCATAGACGAACTTACCATCTCTGAAGCGATACCATGTGTCGCCCTCAAGAAAGAAGTAGATTTCAGATGTTGAAGTGATGGTGATCATGAGTGCCGGTTATTTGATTATTTGTTTTACTCTTATCCACCCCAATAACAAGTCGTCTATCAGGCGTAAATATTCTTGTATAGATTCTTGATATTCTTGTGGATCAAACGACTCAAACTTTAAACTCGGTTCTTTCACCAGCGTCTTGCAGTCAACACGGATCAGATAGCTGTCGATCATTGCGGATGCTCGTTTTTGAATTTATAAATCTTATCCATCAATTCATTGCACTGCGTATGAAATTTTTCCGGCATCTGCATCACTGATAGAAAGCCGGAGCCAGTGCACTTGCCGATAAGATCATACATCTCCGGCGCATACATGACCTTCTCTAGGCCGATCAGCCGGATGGCATGCAGGGTGTTCAGGGCATCATTGATTTCCAGCGCATTCGCGGAGGAAGTCTTAGCCAATTCCTGAATGGCAGTGATCTGTTGTTGCAGAGTCGTGGTCATGATTCTTTCTTTGCAAACAACTCAAACGAACTCGTTGCAGATCCGGCCTCCAACTTTCCATAACAGAAAACCCGAAGCAAGCCGCTTCGCTCCAGCGAATCAATCCCCCAGTCAATCGGTTCAACTTTCCCTGGGATCATTCCTTCATACCATTTCCCAAACCCACCGATGCCACCAAGATGGATCACATCTGAACATCCTGACAAGCGGCATACAGGTTTGTCTTCCCTGATGGCCACAAAGTCCATGCAGCGCCAGCCACTGTCATGCAGATGCTTGAGCGGAATAATCACAATGGCATCAATGTCCTTTTCGGCAATGTGCCAGCTTTGGCGATACGGCACAATCAAGAACTGCCAGCGATACCACTTGGTATAATGCCTGCGCATCAATGGCGCAACAACCCAATCACGTAATGCAAAAATTAGTTTGCGGATGGCTACAATTATGGTCCTCAGTAAAGTTTTCATTTCTAATTGTTTTAATTCCCCGAATGTTTCGCCCAGGCATCCATCACTAAACTCTGTGCTTCCTTCTTGCAGCGGCCTTCAGGACCACCGACAATCAACGGCATCAGCTTACCCTTCACGGTGATCATGAATAACTGATAACTCCAATGGCCCTTGCGTTCATGCTTCACAGCCAGGCGATACTTGTCAAGTTCTGCGCGGAACATTCCATCCTGGAAAGTCCACGCCAGATGCGGATAGCGCTTGTTCATCGGTCGAAGATTGAAGACGGCTCCCCGGGCAGGCGATCTGATTCTTCTTTACCACCATTCAAGTAGTGTACGCGCTTGGCAGCGGCATCGCTTGAATCATGATCACTCTCTGGTTCCCACTCTCCATCCGGACGGTAGAATCTTACGGTCCATAATCCTGGCTCTGATTGAATGTAAACGTACATAGTCATATTAGTTTAGTGTTCCAATAAGTTGCAAATTTTTCTGCTTCTGCGTGATCGATGAAGTAATAAGACCGGTAACCACCCCACGAAACTTTGTAAATCTCATTTCCCCAATGTGCTGGGCATTTGTACAAATCAGTTTGCTTATCGTCATTGTTGTCATTTTTCATTTTTCAAAAATTAGTTTGTGGCTCTAGAAAGAAGTTTGTGGGCCGACAAGCGAAAAACATCCACCAAAAAATCGGCCCTTGAAATTTCAACTTCACCTGCATTCAAATTCTCTTTTTAAATAGTCTGTCAATAATTTTTTTTCCTTCCATCAGTTCATTCCCTATGCCTTGCCTTTGTCCCTTTGTCCTCAAGTTAACCCTTGGCCCGAATGCAAACGCACCCAAAGCCAAGGGAATAACCCAAACACAAATCTTTAGACCGATACGCTGTAGTTTTCCCGGTCTTGATCGTCGGTATTAGCCTTTACGATCTTGTCCCTCGGTCCCTTCGTCTTCGTCTGCCTTGCTGGCAAAATGTTCCTCAATTGCCTGGTTTTGTCCTTCTTCGTATGCCTCCCATTTTTCGCCGGATTCGTCTTCGTTAAACTCCTTAGCGTAAAATTCAAAGGGAGTGAACGAACGAAAATGATCGATTGCATCAAATGCGTCATCGATTGTCGCATTGTTTTCAGCTAGTCCCTTGCCGTGTGCAAGGCCTAACTGTTTTGCTTCCTGAATTGTCATAACGTTTTTAGGGGTTTAGTTTTCAATTTGCCTTGTAATTCAAATAGCCTTGCAGCCATTTGATCAAAACCTTTGCACTCTCTTCATTCAAGTTCATGCGGTTCGTCTTTGTGTGCTCGTCCGAAAATTGAAAGGTCGGTTCGAATTGGCCATTGATCACGATCTTATTCATTTGATCTTGATAGTAGGTCGTTCGTTGTGTCGTCTTCATAATTTTTGTGTTTGGTTAAGACGGGCCCACGGGCCCGTTTCGGCTATTGAAGCCTCTTCAGTTAACCTTTTGACCATCCAACAACATCCGCAAATCGATAGATCTTTATTTCTTTCGTCTTCATAGCCTTAGCGTTTCATTAAATAATTCGCTATCACTGCCAGCGCCGTCGGTGTTGCCAAGATCAGTAACCCTATTAACTTTTGCTTAAGCGTTAAACGCTTTGCCTTGGCCGATGTCGCAACCTGCGCGACCTTGGGCCTGTCTAAAACTTCTTGCATTGTGTTTGTGCTGATTGCCTTTGCCTCGATACTGATTCCGTACTTTTCGGCCAATGGCTTAAGCAGTTGATTAATTTCGTTCCTGACTACGTTATAGTCGGAATTCTTTAACGCTGTGAAATCTTTAATCTTCATAAGTGTTTGTATTTCGTTCGGCCTGCTATCCTGGCTGCAGACCTTCGCCATTGATACCACTAAGGTACAACTTGTAAAATTAACATACAATAATAATATATAGATTATTTTAACCTGAAGGCCTGATAAAGGCCAATACTAAAAACCTGAAGCCTTAAACCGGTTGTGTGTTGTCCTGGACGGCCTGAACCCTGTTGCCCTTTGGTTTATAGATCCGAACATACTTAGCCGGCAATTCCTTGCGTTCACGATCCATTATTTCGCCAGCAATCCGGTCATAAAAGTCCAAAATCCGCTGCCCCTTGGCTGTTATCGCAATCGCATAGCCGTTGAAGGCCTTAACCCACTCAATACACCCCAATTCAATACATTTTTCTATTCCCGTTCGGATCCTATATTGCCAATTGCTTCGATGTCCTGACCATTTTACAACATGGTCCAACGCGGCACCCTCCTTGTTTCGGATTGCTAAAAACGTCCACGTTATCCCTAACGCTTCCAATTCCTTGGCACCCACCCCAAACTGCGCAGCTATTGCCCTTGTTGCCTTCGCGTCAATTGCTTTATTGCCTGGATAATACTGACCGTACGTAAGCCTTTCTTTGCGGGAAACCTTCACCCCATTGCCTGGCAAGCTTTGTCCCGCGTTTGCCGCGTCCGTTTTCCCTTCAGTTGAGGTGTTTTGCCCGTTTTCCGTCATCTTGTCACGCTGTTATATAATTTGTATTATGTTAAGTAGCTTTGTATCGCGCTGATAATCAGTAATTTCTATTATGTTCAAAAAATCTTTTTCGTGTCAAACTGGCACCCGGGCTCGTAAAAGATCGATTGCCCCAACCGAAAAGGCAGGGGGGACTTGGATACGCCTGGCCGGTGTGTGAGTTCGCGGGGATCATGGGGGTGAAGATATGGTGGAGGGTGGAGAAAGTCAACACCACTCGGATTGGGAGTGCTTGAAGGCAGGCTGGGTGAGCATAGCGTAAACATATTAGCGTAGATATGTCACACAGTTACGGTTACGCTTTTAAGGTGGTGATTTCTACCCGTAACCAGAACCGTAACCATGCGTTTTTGACCGTTTCCTATATCTTTTATTCTTCTTTAGTTACACTTAAGAGAATAAAGAGATAAGAGTATAGATAATGGGGCTAGTATAGAGTCATAAATATATAAATGTTGAGAGTGAAAAACGCCGTAACCGTAACCATGATTTCAGGCTGATTTGAGGGTTTTTGGCGTTTTGGGCGAAATAAGCGTAACTGGAGGAAAATAAAATGTAGAAATATTTGGAAAGTATGTCTACGTTTGTGTTATGTTTACATCAACAATTCAGGACAACGATTCGGGGAACAGTTAAAGACAACTCAATGGCACAATGAAGACGCAGGTATGACCATACAGCATGATGATCGGATTTATTATCAGGTGTACGCGGTAGCGCGCAAGCTGTTCACTACACTTGGAGATGTGCGGACAAAGGAGATTTATGCGGAGTGTCAGGCTGCTGGGTTGCGGATTGATTACAACCGGATCACGGTGGCTGTGCGGGAGATTATGGCCGACATGGTGGCGCGCGATGAGGCTTCCAAGTCGGGATATGGTAAGTGGCGGATCAGCCATGTAGAGCGTCCCATGCCGGATGCGGGGATCATCGTTGGACGGGTCAGGGAGTTGATTGCTCCACTGTTGCGGCAGGGCGGTGTGATCCGGCCATCGAGTGCCTATGAGTTGTGCAAGGGGAAGGTGCGCTTCTGCCATGTGGTGGATGCTTTGCAGGTGATCATGCCGGCCGTGGGAGGGAAGGAACTGTCGCCCCTATGGTGGGAACTGTCGGCACCGGCCACAAGGTCAACCAGCGGGGCAGACCAGGAAGAAACAAACCAAGAGAAGATATGAAGCAGTGGGAGTATAAGATTGTTGACGGAGACTGTGTCTCGGTCAAAGAAATGTCCGACATAGGGGCCGAGGGATGGGAGCTTATAACGGTGTTTCAAGGAAATGAGGTTGTTTTGTACTTCAAACGCGAGATCCCGGCTGAGTCTGTTAAGGAGAAATGGTCCAAGATGTGTATGGAAGAAGCACTCGCCACGCTGTTTCCTGGCCGGACTGATGAGGAAGTGAAGGCGATCTTGGCGGGATGGAAAGAGCAGGAGAAGGCCAACGAAAGTTTCAACCGGCACTCTGAGTGGGTACAGCGAACACGGAAGGAGGTTGAATCACAACAAGGGGGTGAACCAGAGGATGAAGATCTGATGTCCTACATCGGCACCAAGGTCGTGTGTGCAAGGCCAATGTCAGAAGATAAGTTCAACGCCATGAAAAAGGGAGTATGGACAACAGATAGCGGCAGGCCCGGCTACCTTGTCATCTACGAAGACGGTTATAGGTCGTGGTCACCCAAGGACGTGTTCGAGCGGTGTTATCGGCTGATCACTGAGGCAGAAAAGAAATTGATATGATTGAACGGGGTGATACGGTTCAATTAAAATCTGGCGGTCCTGTAATGACCGTAAAGAGGGTTGTTGCTGAAGAAAAGGAAAAATTCTTATTCTGGCAGATGATCACTCCACCCATGGTTGTGTGTACCTGGTTTGATATAAAGAACCAAACAAGAACAGAAGTTTTTCATCCTGACTTACTCAAAAAAATATGAAGATAACCGCGCGGGCGACCGCACCCATGGATCAGGAATTTGAGATGACCATCACGATGACGCTGGCACAGTGGCAGACGCTGGCCAATCAGATACATAAGGGCGGGGAGTGGTACTTCGGTCCTGCCGGACGATTGATTGAGGGCATCCGTGCCATCGAATCACAGGCGACACAAAGATTCAAGGAAACTATTGAGAAGCATTGATGGCGATGAATTGGCTTAACAGAATACGTTTGCGCTTCCTTGCCACCGTGGACATGATTGTCCTTGAACGTGGATACAGCTACGTGCGCATTCCGGATGGGAAGCATGCCGATGTGGTTGCCGGAATCTATCACGATGACGGATATGAACTCTACGACATCGGCACTGTCACCTATGCGTATTGGATGCGCCGACCGGTTGATTACGTGCAGGTAGTGCATGAGTCGATCATCACGGGGCCAGTGTCCTTGTGGTACGAAGGTATTCCGCTGGAGTTGACACCGGGGCGCTGGCGGGTGCGCAGGGTTGGAAAGAGTATATCGATAACGAAAATAGCGATTGAGTAATAATGTGGATACTACCGCCAGCGATCAAAGCATCATTTCGTTCTGCACGGGGATTGGAGGACTTGAACGAGGAATTGCCCTTGGTGGGTGTCGCGTTAAGCCAGTCTGCTATGTGGAGATCGAAGCCGTCCTCTGCGAAAACATGGTTGCAGCGATGCAAGCGGGCGCGATGGATGCAGCGCCTATCTGGACGGATCTTAAGACTTTCCCTGCACGACAGTTTCACGGACTGGTGGACGGCATCATTGGCGGCTACCCGTGTCAGCCCTTCAGTTTGGCCGGCAAGCGAAAAGGAACTGACGATCCGCGACACCTTTGGCCGTTTATACGAACTTATGTCGCGGCAATACGACCTGTTTGGTGCTACTTCGAAAACGTCGATGACCACATCACCATGGGATTCGATCTTGTTTACAAGGACTTATCGGCGATGGGTTACCGCGTTGAGGCTGGAATATTCTCAGCGGCAGAGGTTGGCGCGCCACATGAACGACAGCGGCTATTCATACTGGCTGTCGCCCAGGGCGAGCGAGATCCCCGAAGACTACGCGCAATATCTGGCGCGTATGCGCGCTTCGAACAACCCGAAGAACAACACCAAGACCAAGGAAGGGAATCTATCGATGCAGGTGTACCGGCAGTGGCCGACATCGCATGCGAGTCCGCAGGAGAACCGGTCGATGGGCGAGACTCCGAGTCAGAAGCAGGGCAAACACGGGGGATATCTGGCCAGCGAGGCGGACAAGTGGACCACCCCGACATCGCACCAGCAGAACACACAGTATCAGCAGGGCGGCACTCCGCTTCAGGCGCAGGTGAACCAGAAGAAGTGGAAGACGCCGGGAGCCAGCGAGACGGAGGGCGGGGCGATGAAGGAGTTGACGGGGGACGCGAAGTACAAGCTCAGGGATCAGGTGAATTGGCCGACACCGGATACATTCGACAAGGGGAATCCGAACATAAATCAGAAGAGCAACAAAAAGAACATACCGAAGAATTTTCACGAAGCAATAAACTGGCCGACCGCGAGCGCGCGGGACTTCAAGGACACACCGGGGATGAGTATGGATCGGGACGGGAAGGAACTTGGGAGGGTAGATCAACTGGCGCGGTCGGTTTACCACCATGGCCAGCCGGACCAGGAGAACAGCAGTACGAGTGGGAATACCCACGAACTAAACCGAGGCCGATTAAACCCAGCGTGGGTAGCACAACTTATGGGGATGAGAATTCAAACAATTTGGTTTCTGTAAATTATGTGGCCTACACCACCAATAAAACAAGGACCATTGAAGAACTGCACAGGGTGTGGCAAGCAATTGATCAGAAAGCGGTTCAAGGATGGTCGATTGGAAGATTACAGTGTTTTTTTGAGGAGGAAATTCTGCAATCGGGAGTGTTACAAAAATTTTCTCCGTTCGGGATACATTCATCCGCTGACGGCAAGAAAATATTCAAGAGAATTCAGAACGGAGGCATGCGAGATGTGCGGCACGGACCACTTGTTGGGGATACATCACAAAGACAGGAATATTTGGAACAACTCCGAGGAGAATTTGCAGACGCTATGTGCATCCTGTCATACGAAATTACATTGGCAAGAAGGCAAGAAAGGCCGACCAGCGATAGCAGTGAAGGCATGCAGCGTTTGTGGGATAGTCTCAAAGACGCGTGGTGGGATGTGCCAGAAACATTATCAGCGATTCAAGCGGCATGGAAGCCCGTTTCTGAAAAAAATAATTGGCAAGAACAGATTGCAAGTGCTTATAGAAGTTACAGATTAGAATTTAACGATGAATTCAGAGAAGATATTTTAAGAGCACTTGGAAACGCAGTAGTGCCGGCACAGGCCGCGAAGGCATGGATAGAATTATGGGAGAAATTTTTAACCAATGAAGACGCTTACAATTCGCGAAAAAGGTGACCGTGTATTCTTCCTTGATTCCGAGGGATTCAAGGAGGGGTATGTGCATAGTGTGATCATGACTAGTGACAGCCAGGTCGAGTACAGGGTAAAGGTCAAAGATGATGCCGCTGTCTACGGAGGATATCCTAGGCTTCCAGATCAACTCTGGGATTCGGCTGAAGAGATGGTGTGGCACTATGCGAAGAAGATTGGGGTTCTGAAAGAGCATCTCAAACTCAAAGAAATCAAGGAACTTCTTACCCGTCTTGAAGCGACAATCAAAAGATATCATGAAGCATCTACCCCTATCTAGTGATATGACTGAAGAAGACTACGGAGAAGAGAACTACGAGCAAGAGGCGATGAATACTGGAATCTCTGCGCTGTTTTGGATCATGCTCGGTTGCGCATTGCTTGGGGCACTGGCATGGATGTGCGGTCAGATAATGGCTACGAAGATATGAGTGCGCACAGCTACACGGAAGGAAGTGAGGAGACGATGGGTATCACGGCATCAGGGCCGCTGAAGAAGGGAATCTTTTCTTTTAAGAAAGGCGACCACATTGATCACTTCTTTGATAAGGTTGGCCCAATGTGGTTTGATCTGTGGGACGATAAAGATGATCGGATAAACTGCGACTTTGAGATACAAGTTATCGTGAACCGCCGTGAAGAGAAAAAGATCACTCCGCAGAAAGTTGAACCGATAGTCAAAAAGCCGGTGACTTCAGAAGAAGCATGCGGCATCTGCTCAGGAACCGGTTACCGGTCAGCACTTGATGGCGGAGATGGACGTAAGAAGTGCCTGGTGTGTAATGGGACGGGAAGAAAACGGGCGTTTAAACAGTAAGCGGATATGGGTATCAAGACTGAGAAAGCCTACATCGTGGTTTGCGACAAATGCGGAGATGGATTGGAGTTTGATGCGGAATATACTCCGGTGTTCTTCGACAGGGACGAGGCTAAACAGATAGCCATTGATTCCGACTGGGTATTTGTTGGAAGGAAATGTTTTTGTCCAGATTGCAAATAAGAAACTAAACAGGAGACAAAATGAAAAGGGATGATGGTTATTATTGGGTAAAATCAAAAGAAAATAATTGGTGGATTATCGCTTATTGGTCACTTGAAATGAATTGCTTTTACGTGGATGGATTCTATACGCCTGAAGGTGACTTTCTCGAAATCAACGAAACTAAACTTGAAGAACCAAAGTGAAAACGAAATACTCACAAGCGGGTTGTATTAATTGTCCGCCCGCAAAACCTTACGAAATTATCAGATAACCCTACCCACGCCATGACAGAGAAAGAAAAAATAGAATTGCCAAAATACAAATCAGTAGAGCAACAAATGCAGGATATCATTTATCATTTTGCGTCTGCCAGTGTCAACGGACTTCCTGCAATCCCGGAAAAGCATTTCAAAGATTTAGGAACAATGATTTTGAATAAATTAAGGATAAGCAAGTGAAACTGGATGAAGAGAAACATGAGGCACCTGAAAATGGTCCTCCTACTGACGACCTTGAATCCTTAAAGAAGGAGAATGAGAATTGGAAACAAATTGCGAAGGACATTGAACACGCGAATCATGGATTAGAGAAGGAGAATCAAAACCTACGGCTGCAACTAGAAACAGCGGATAAGTGGAAGGACCAAAGATTGGAGTTGCAAAAAGAATACGATTCTAAAGTACAGTCGCATGAAAATCCAGACTGGCGTGAAGGATATTTTGATGGACTCAGAAGTTCATTGATCCAGCTTGAAATGATGGATGAAAAACTTTCTGTGTCGCGCGCGATCATTAAGGAATTGCTACGTGCGCGTGACACCCAAATGGGTAAAGTCAATTGGAATGTTTTAAATGCACTTCTGTCAGCACATGAAGAATTGTAAATAATGAGTTGGATCAACGATCTTATCGGATATTTTACCAGAATCTTCCAATGGTGGATTGTGGTCATGCCATGGGAAAAAGCGATTCGTGTGCGTTTTGGTAAGCGGCTTACGATTTTATCAGCGGGAGTTCATTTCAAGATTCCATTCTTTGATGCAATTTATCTCCAGTCTGATCGCTTGCGCGTGGTCACTATGTCACCGCAGACTATCGCCACTAAGGATGGAAAGACATTAACGCTTGTGACATGTGTGGGTTATTCAATCTCTGATATCGAAAAACTTTATCGCAAGATGTTTGCGCCAGAGGTCACAATTTCCAACATGGCGATGGGTGCAATTTCAGAATACATTTTCAATCATAATCTTGTGGATTGCGAACCAAGTCAGATTGAGAATCATATCAATAAAGTTTTGAACAATGATGATTACGGAATCCGATATGAATATTTCAGAGTGCTTGGTTATGCCATTGTGCGCACTTATCGGATAATTCAGGATTCCCATTGGTCACCAGACAATCTCAATACAACTACCAAACAATGAACAAAATCGAAATTGTTATTCAAAGTAAAGACACTCCAAAAGACCTGTACCGAAAAGGAAAAATCTCGGACGGCCTGACGGTGGCAATCATGGAGAAAGCAACGGAGAGCGGTCAGATGGCCGTTGAGTTTCTGATCAGCATTGACGGCCATGTGACAAGTGCCGTGGTCACTGAAAATAATTTTGAATCACTTATGGGTGCATTCCTTGGCGCGCGGGCAATGTGGGGGAGATTACCGAAAGATGAGTTTGAACTCGTCCGATATTATGTCGGTTACTGTGTCGATAAATTCGTAAAGGCAATTCCTGATGACAGTAAATTCACCAAATCAGAGTTCGCTGATTTTTTACGTGACAAAGTAAAAATATGAGACGCATCACCGCATATCTTGAAGACAGGGAATTTGAGTTGATCAGCCAGGCTGTTCCGGATGGGAAGAGTTTGAGTAGCTGGGCGAAGGAAGTGATGATGGAGCGGGCGAATAGCCTGAACATAGCCTCCAGGCGCGCGCGCGATTATGAGTTTGAGTTGACAGATGGTTCTACGTTTATTGAGGAGGGAGCAACAGCGGCAGAAGCGTATATGAGGAAGATGATTAACGACAAGGACTTTTCTTTGCTTAACCAGTGGCGTATGGTAGGTGATGCGTTCTGGAGTCAGGGATTAAATGTTTGGAGTCATGGATTGACTGTAACGGGTAATTCGCTAGGTGTATGACGGAGCATCCGATCATATTTTCAACACCCATGGTCCAAGCCATTCTGGAAGGACGCAAGACGATGACTAGGCGCATTATCGGCAATGGGATTAATTTCCTCCCCGATGATACCGAATTTCTGCGCTTTCAAAATTACGCGGATGGAACCTGCAGGGCTATATTCCACAATGGTGATGAACCGGGAAATGTCAAATGCCCGTATGGAAAAGCGGGTGACATTCTGTGGGTGCGCGAAACATGGTCTAAGACCAACCGAAAAGAAGTAATTATTTTTAAAGCACCTGAAATGCCGGAGCCAACTGCATTCAGGTGGAAACCATCCATTCACATGCCGCGAAAATTCGCGCGTATCTTCCTGCGTATTGATCGCATTGGAGTCGAACGATTGCAAGCGATAAGTCCTGATGATGTAAAAAAAGAGGGCGTTCGGTATCGGGTTATTGAGAAAGGCAGTGACATGGTTTCTCCATTATGGCGTTCTGGTGACAACGGAGCAATTGAGTTTATGCCAAAAGGATTTAAGGATCGCCCGCTGAATGCTGACGAATTGATGTACGCGCACTGGGCTGAACTCTGGTGTGACATCAACGGACGTGCGTCCTGGGATGCAAACCCGTGGGTGTGGGTAGTGGAATTTTCGGTAATAAGCACAAATGAGAAATTAAAATGACTTTCTACGTACCATCAGATAAAGAAGCGCGGATTGACGAGTTCGTCAAGAGCCTTGGTATTTCGCGCAGCGCGTGGATCATGGGATTGATCGACAAGGAACTACAAGCGCATCAAGACCTACCCAAGAAGTCCTTTCGCTTCAATATGCGGGACGGATCCCGCAGGATCATTGCAGCAACTACACCTGCGCAGGCCGTGCAGATACTTGGTAATCCGGCATGGACAAGCTGGCGGGAAGTGGAAGAAAATCCTATTGTGGATAGACAGGAACCAATAGTCTCTCGACCGGTAAAAGATGAACTGACATTCTTATGACAAAGCCTGTGATCAAACCGAGAGTCTGTGAGCATGATT
>Ga0335069_10000404_pt1 | contig 73315 bp, 80 predicted proteins | sample Lox_Sample_11_FD_206714 | JGI IMG/M metagenome (GOLD analysis project Ga0335069, IMG submission 206714) | Soil microbial communities from Loxahatchee National Wildlife Refuge, Florida, United States - Lox_Sample_1.1 | ecosystem: Environmental > Terrestrial > Soil > Wetlands | place: USA...
CATGCAAAAGTCGGCCGTCGGAAATGTTGATCTCGAGTATCCTTTCAAGACTCTTGAGGGCGAAGCCTTTCAAAGTGTCGTCGCATAAGACCCTCGACGCACGAAGACAGGCCGATATCATTATCCCGTTGAGCGAAGTGTAGAGTGCCGTGTCAACAAAAGGTTTCTGTCGTTTGTCCCGCTCGGCAAGAAGCTTGCGCCTCGCGGTCTCAAGGATGCTCGTAACCTTGTCCACGTCCATCCGGGAATTTTGAGCGATGTCGTTTACCCCCATGCACACGGAAAGCACAAATTTCTTATCATCATGATGCATCGTGCGACCTTTATGGAGAAAATAGAGGGAGAACACTGCGTATTCGTCCGGGCTGAGTGTTTGTCTCAACTGATCATCGGTCCAGGTAAAATATCCGCCCTCATCATCCGGGGTCACGTCTGCGTCCATGCTCGCATAGAAGCCGCCTTCAGCATGGGAAAGTTCCTTGCGGATGAAATAGACGATGTTCTCAGCTATCTTCTTGAAGAACTCGTCGCCGAAAATGCTGTAGGCGTCGATGTAATTTCGTAGCAGCCACGCATTGTCATCGGCCATTTTTTCAAAATGCGGAACGATCCAGGCCTCATCCATGGAGTAGCGGTGGAAGCCGCCGCCGAGCTGGTCGTGGAAACCGCCCCCCGCCATGGCGACGAGGGTCTTTCGGATGGCGTATTCCAGGGTTTGCTCTTTTTTGAAGAAGTATCGGCCGAGAAGAAACTCGATGGCCCCGGACATGGCAAATTTCGGCGCACTTCCAAAGCCGCCATGCAGCCTGTCGAAATTCTCGAGCATTGTTTTCGCCGCGTCTTCGGTATCTGTCTGATCGACTTTTTGCTTCTTGGGTCCGCGCTTCTTAAGGAAGTCATGGAGTTTGTCCGCATTCTCGTGGACTTCCTTTCCCCGCGTTGCGTAAAACTCACTCAAGGACGTAAGAATCGTTTTGAATCCAGGCTTTCCGAACCTGTCATCCGAGGGAAAGTAGGTGCCTCCATAGAATGCTTTCTTCTCATGGGTCAGAAACACGCTCATTGGCCAGCCGCCGCTCATACCCATGGCAGCCAGAGCCTGCTGGTATCGTCTGTCTATATCGGGGCGTTCGTCTCTGTCGAGCTTGACGGCCACGAAACGCTCGTTGAGAATTCGCGCAATCTCATCATTCTCGAAACATTCCTTTGCCATGACGTGGCACCAGTGGCACCAGACAGCGCCGGAACTCAAGAACACGGGTTTGTTCTCCTTCTGCGCCCTCTCGAAAGCTTCTTCTGACCAGGGATACCAGTCGATTTTCTGCGAAGCGGCGTGCTTTAAGTATGCCGACTTTTCCTGCTCAAGTCGATTCAAGATTTCTTCCCTTTGAGCCGTCTCTCAATGCCGCTTCGCCCTCTGCGTCCTTATTTAAGTCGTGATTCCGCCGCCTTCCAGTCAATGTTCTTGAAGAAGGCTTCGATATAGTCGGCCCTTTTCAAACCATAATCGATCATAAAGGCGTGCTCAAAAACATCCATGATAAGGAGCGGATTGCACCCGGCCGGATGAGAAACGTCGTGTTCATTGATCCAGAAATTGATGAGCTTCCCGCTCGCCGTGTCCTGATAGAGAACGGTCCAACCGATTCCACGCATGGCCCCGGTGCTTTTGAAATCTTTTTCCCATGTCTCGTACGAGCCGAATGCTTGACTCAACTTCGTTGCGAGTTTGCCCGCCTTATCAAGGGGCGCTTTACCACCGAGGTTCTCGAAATAATACTCGTGAAGCCTCATACCGTTGAACTCCCATCCGAGACGCCTTTTCAACTCCGCGTATTCGGGGGTCGCGGTCTTGCCTTCTTTGAGCGCCGCATCCAGGGCATCGAGTACTTTGTTCGTATTCGTGACATAACCCTGGTAGAGCGTAAAATGGTTCTTAATGAGCGTCTCGCTGAAGCCTTCCATCCCGATCAGTTTGGCATAGTCCTTTGCAGTGTAACTCATGATATCCCTCCTTAAAGTTTTTATAGAAATGTGTAACTTAAAACCCGGCTCATAAACGCTACCGAACCCGCTTCATAGGTATAGAACATAATAATACAGGTCGGCCTTATGTCAATGCCCGTACAAAAAACAGGCGAAGAAGTTTTCGGTCAACCGGCGCCCCCGGTCGGATAATACGAGCACAGCGGCTCTTCCGCGAGGATATCACCGCTCTTTTCGTGCGCCCGGGCCCGACAGCCACCGCAAATTTTGAGGAACCTGCAGCCGGCGCACTTGCCTTTGTACGATGTGAGATCGCGCAGCGCGGTGAACACGGTAGATTCCTCCCAGATCTTTTGAAGAGCTGTTTTGCTGAGATCGCCTGATGGGACTTCGAGATAGCCGCAGGGCTGGATAACACCTTTGTGGGAGATGAACATGAAGGTTTTACCTGCGAGACAGCCCGAGCTTTTCGGCGTGTCGCCCTTTTGCTTCACGATCCGGTAGTAGTGGGGCGCGCAGGTCACTTTCATTTCGATCTGTGCTCTCTTCTCGGTCTCATAGAGCCACTCGAGGACATCCTCGTATGTTTCGGCGCTTAGCTCCTCGCCTTTGAGTCTCTCGCCTCTTCCCACAGGTACGAGGAGAAATACATGCCATGCAACGGCGCCCACAGACTTTACAAGCGTGTATATGGCTTCGAGATCGGTGACATTGAGGCGCGTCACCGTTGTGTTTATCTGAAAAGGAAGGCCAAGCTCGGAAAGTGAGTGGGTAGCCTTGATCACCGCATCGAATGAACCCACAACACCTCGAAAGCTGTCATGGTCCTCTCTGTTTTTGCCGTCAATGCTCATACTCACACGCTTGATGCCGCCTTTGATAAGCCTTGTCGTCTTTTCTCTATCAAGAAGGGTCCCGTTTGTGGCCATCACCGTCCTCAGCCCTTTTTCATTTGCATAATCGATAATTTCAAAGATGTCTTCCCGCATGAGAGGCTCGCCGCCCGTGAGGATCACCGTGGGGGATGAAAAGGCGAGAATCTCGTCTACGACTTTTTTGCACTCATCGGTCGTGAGCTCGCCTTTGTGAGGGCCGGCCTTGGCGGAGGCCCTGCAATGCACACAGTTGAGATTGCAGTTTCGAGTCAGCTCCCATGCGACCATCCTCAAAGGGAATGCGCTTTGGCCCATTTTCCCATATCCTTGGCGAAATAGGTGATGATGATGTCCGCACCAGCGCGCCGTATGCTCACGGTCGACTCGATGACAGCCCTTTTGAGATCGAGATACCCTTTGGCTGCTGCGAGTTTTATCATGGCGTATTCGCCGCTCACTGAATAGGCGGCAAGAGGGATGTTGAATTTTTCTCTGGCGCGGGCAAGAATATCGAGATAATAGAGCGCCGGTTTCACCATGATGATATCCGCTCCTTCTTCCAGGTCGAGCGCGATCTCGCGCAGCGCTTCACGTTCGTTGGGCGGATCCATTTGATATGCCTTTCGGTCGCCGAACTGCGGGGCTGATTCGGCTAAATCCCGAAACGGGCCGTACAGACAGGAAGCGTATTTGGCGGCATAACTCATGATCGGAATGTGGTAATCGCCGTGGAGGTCAAGCATTTCCCGAATGGCCCTGACCCTGCCGTCCATCATGTCGGAGGGGGCCACCATGTCGGCGCCTGCCAAAACGTGCGAGAGGGCGCTTCTCGCGAGGAGCTTCAGTGTCTCATCGTTGTCCACGGCGCCGCGCTTCACGATGCCGCAATGGCCGTGGCTTGTGTATTCGCACATACAGACATCGGTGATAACGAGTAGATCGTCGCCGAAGCGTTTCTTGATCTCGCGCACTGCCCTCGGGACAATGCCATTCTTGTCGTAAGCCCCGCTTCCCGCCTCATCCTTCTTGGCAGGTATGCCGAAGAGGAGTATGGCCGGGATAGAGAGCTTTGCTATTTCATCGATTTCCTTGAGGAGCCCCTCCGGAGAGAACTGATGAATACCGGGCATGGAAGGGACGGCCACCTTTTTTTCGCTCATCTCTTTTACGAATATGGGATAGACAAGGTGATTGACTGAAAACTCGGTTTCCCGTATCATGCCTCTTAGTCTCTCGTTTACCCTTAACCTTCTCGGTCTGTACGTGGGAAATCTCATGTAAACCCCCTATCGTATTTCTTCATCGGAGAGATAACATTGCGGGTCCGGGGCCCAGATATCCCCACTCGCCGCTTCCGCTCGCACTCGAAAGTTCCCCCCGCATATATCGAGCCACCTGCACTTAACACATCGCCCCTTGACGAATCTCTTCTTCTGTTTGAGCATGCCCATAAGTCCATCTGATGTGTCCATCCATATTTCGCTGAAAGGCCGTTTGCGCACATTGCCGAAACTGTAATGCCTCCAGAACTGGTCTGCGTGAACGTTACCCTGTTCATCGATTGAGGCTATGCCCACACCCGATGCGTTTCCCTCGTTCATCGAAAGAAGTTGATAGACCTCCTCTGCCCTTCGGGGGTCTTCTTTGAGGAGTCTTAAATAGATGTAGGGCCCGTCCGCATGGTTATCCACGGTGAGCACTTCAATTTCTCTCCCTTTGCCGAAGAACCCCTTGGTCCTGTCCATGATATAATCGACCGTTTCTCTGGTCTGGTCGTGTGTCAGGTCTTCGTTTATAAGAGTTGAACCTCGTCCCGCGTAAACAAGGTGGTAGAAACAGACCCGCTCGATTTCCTCCTTTTCGATGAGGTCAAATATCCGGGGGACCTCCCGGTAGTTGCGTTTATTGATCGTGAAACGCAGGCCTGTTTTAATGCCGGCCTTCCTGGCATTTCTTATGCCGGCTATGGCCTTATCATAGGCCCCTTTGACACCCCGAAAGGCGTCGTTGATGCTACCTGTCCCATCGATGCTCACCCCGATGTATGAGAGGGAGAATTTGGCAAACCCCCGCGCCGCCTCTTCTGTAATGAGTGTACCGTTTGTCGAGATCACGGCCCGCATGCCCTTTTGCACGGCGTACCCGATAAGCTCGCCCAAATCCTTACGGAGTAGGGGCTCTCCGCCTGAGAAGAGTATGACCGGTACGCCGAACGAGGAAAGGTCATCAATGAGCTTTTTTCCTTCTTCGGTCGAGAGTTCGTCGCCTTTGTAGTGCTCGTTCTCTGCACGGGCGTAACAGTGAACGCATCGAAGATTGCATCGTTTAGTCGAGTTCCAGACCACGACCGGTTTCTTGTCTTTCGAGAACTGCAGAAGGTGTGACGGAAGTCTCTTGGATTCCCTTCCGTATCTCAAGGGATCGGATGCTTCAACAGCGCTTAAGTAAAGCTTGGATACGCCGATCATACGTTTATTGTGCCCGCAAAACCTGAAAAAAGTCAATAAGGACGAGAGGCTGCATCTTTGCGGCCACGAAGGCTGGCGCGGCTCAAATACTTATTGACAATGTCCTGCGGATACTGTAAATTGAACACGAGTTCACATGAACAACCGTTCAGTAAAATGTAAAAGATTTATCTGGATACTATCATGCGTTATGGCTGGCGCCCTGTCCGGTCAGGAGAGCGTCCATGCGGAGAAGCTTACCCTCGCAGATGGGGTGAGACTTGTGACGGTTGACAGCAGGGCCGTGAAGATTGCCGAGCAGGAAGAATCCATATCACAGGCCGATACGCTCATTGCCCGTTCGCTATTGCTGCCTCGAGCGGACGGCCGTTACACTCAGAACTATCAAGAACTTCAACCTGGCATGATAAACCCTGCCGGGGTGGTCTTCACCGGGGAGAGGAGCTATTACACCTATTCTCTGATTATGCAACAACTCCTCTATGACTTTGGAGGAACCATATCGTATTTTCAATCGAACAAGAGAATATACGAGACAAAACAGCTTGAGACCAAAAGGATCAAGAACTATCTGGCGCTCCAGTTTGCCTCCACCTATTACAATCTCCTTGAATCCGAAAAAATGGTAATAGTCGCAGAGAGAGAAAAAGAGCGGCTGGAAGGCCACCTGTCCAATGCGCAGTCCCTGTACAAGGAAGGGGTCATTACCAAGAATGATCTTCTTCAGGCCGAGGTGCGCCTCTCCGATGCGAAACAAAAACTGATAACCTCACAAAACCTCCGCAAGATCCATCACTCGGAGTTGAACAATCTGCTTGCGCGTCCCCTGACCACGACTATTGAAACCGAGGAAGCGAACGTGGTCCCCGCGACGAGCGTTAATCTGGAGGAGGCCCAGGGTTCAGCGGAAAAAGACAGATATGAAATGAAGATTGTAGATACCACCCTGGAAGCGGCAAAACTTGAAGAGAGCGGCAAACGAGCTGAATACTTTCCGAATTTCTTCCTTCAGGGAAGATATGATTATATGAAAAATAAGTTCGCGCTTCACGAAGGCATGTGGGCTGTGCTCGTGGGCATGAACATCAATTTCTTAAGCGGGGGCAGCACACAGGCGGGTCTCGCCAAGATAGCGAGCCAGAAGCAAAGGTTGATTGTTGAACGAAGCAAACTGATCGATGATATAAGGTTCGAAGTGGAGCGATACTACCTCGAAATGGTCGATGCGCAGGAAAAGATGAAGGTCACAAAGGATGCAACCGCCCAGGCGGAAGAGAACCTGAGAATCAACAAGGTGAAGTATACGGACGGCGTGGGTACGGCAACGGATGTGATCGACGCGATCACACTTTTATCCGTGGCCGAAACAAATTATTATCGATCGCTTTATGAATTCAATCGAGCCTACGCGGGGCTCATGTATTCTACCGGACAGGACCTCGTGGGGATCTACAGGTAATGGTGGAACAAATAAAGAAGGCTTTTAACGGTCGCAGCAAGACCCCTACCGCGATTCTCTTCCTTGTGATTGCCGTTGTGGTGGTTGTCCTCGTCCTCTTGTATCTGCGTTATCATGCTACGCATATTTCAACCGACGACGCTTTCGTTGAAGGCAAGATTCATATGATCGCTTCAAAGGTGAGCGGAACAATCAAGGGGATTTCCATACAACACAACCAGTTTGTGAAGAAGGACGATCCCTTATTCGAAATTGATCCTGTTGATTATGACGTAAAGGTGAAGGAGGCGCAATCGAGTTACGAGGCGGAAAAGGCCAAATTTACCGAGACAGCTTACAAGTTAGACGTTGCACGCAAACAGGCGGTTCAGATCGGCGCTGCCATCGAGACGGCAAAAGCCAATAAGGACCTTGCCGAGGCGAACCTCAAACAGGCAAAGGCCGACATGAAGCGGGCTGAGAACCTGCTCAAAGAAGATGCCATATCCAAAGAGCGGTATGAAAAAACCAGAACAGCCCTTGATGTGAGCGAGGCGCAGCTCAAAGCGGCGCTTGAGCGCACAAAGGAATTGGAGGCCTCGCTTCAAACACAGCTTTCGCTCGTCAAACAGAACGACGCCGGGCTTGCTGCCCAGAGGGCCGTGGTGGAAACCAAGAAAGCAACCATGGAGAGCGCTCAACTTAACCGGGGATACACGAAGATCCTCGCTCCCGCCGATGGGTACGTCACCAGGAAGGCCGTTGAGATCGGAAACCAGATTGTGGTGGGACAGCCGCTCTGCGCCATCGTTCCCCTGGAGGACATCTGGATTGTGGCGAACTTTAAAGAGACGCAGGTCGCCAAAATAAAGGTCGGTCAGAAGGTGGACTTCAAGGTCGATACCTATTCGGGAAGAACGTTTCGAGGCAGTGTGGACAGCATCATGGCCGGAACAGGGGCAAGCTTCTCGCTCTTTCCCCCGGAAAATGCCACAGGTAACTATGTGAAGGTAGTCCAGAGGATTCCTATCAAAATTATCCTCGATAAGGGTACGGACAAGGATCACGTCCTAAGACTCGGCATGTCCGTGCAACCCACCGTCATAGCAGAATAACGGAATAATGGAAAAGTGGATTATCGCCCTCACTGTGATGCTCCCGACGCTCATCGAGATAATCGATACATCCGTTGTCAATGTGTCCCTGGATCACATCCGCGGCAGTCTCTCGGCAGGAATTGACGAGTCTACCTGGGCCATCACCATGTATCTTGTTTCCAATGCCGTCATCATCCCCATCACGGGGTGGCTGAGTAGGTTCTTCGGGCGAAAGCTCTATCTCCTTATTTCGATCGCGATCTTCACGATAAGCTCCCTTCTCTGCGGTTTCTCATGGAATATCCAGAGCCTCATCTTCTTCAGGATTTTTCAGGGCTTAGGCGGCGGCGCCTTGCAGCCGATTTCGCAGTCCATTCTCCTTGAAACGTTTCCGCCGCGGCAACACGGCATAGCCATGGCGTTTTTCGGAATAGGGATCATGTTCGGACCCATCGTAGGCCCTGTCATGGGCGGCTGGATCACCGATAATTGGTCGTGGCACTGGATATTCTTTATCAATATCCCGATCGGTATCATTTCGATCATCATGGCCACGCTCTTTATCAAGGACCCGCCTTATATGGAAAAGACCAAGATGAGAATGGACTACTTCGGGCTCGCACTCGTGGCGTTGGGACTCGGATGTTTGCAGATCCTTCTCGATCAGGGGCAGAGAGAAGATTGGTTTGCCTCCGGCCAGGTGAGATGGCTTGCCGCGGTATCGATAATATCGCTTATTCTCCTTGTATTCACGGAACTCAGGAAAAAAGAGCCCGTGATCAATCTCAAGCTTTTTAAGGACATCTCGTTTTCTACGGGGAATGCAATCATGTTCTTCATCTTCCTCAGCATGTTCTCCACCCTTGTGCTGCTCCCCATCTACCTCCAGACCTTGATGGGATACACGTCAACGCTCGCCGGACTCGCTTTGGGCCCCGGGGGCCTTGCCACCATCTTTTCGCTCCTCATTGTGGGCAGACTCGTGACCAAGATAAACCCCAAATACATACTCTTTACCGGACTTTCAATCGTCGCATATTCGGTGTACCTTATGGCAAACCTCGACCTCAACGCGAATTTTGCGGCCATCATGTGGCCCAGGGTGGTCCTCGGCCTTGGGATGGGTTTTGTCTTTGTGCCGCTAACGAACCTTACACTTTCACATATCAGGAAAGAAGATATGGGCGGCGCGACCGCCCTGTTTAACCTCTTGAGAAATCTCGGCGGGAGTTTCGGGGTAGCGATCTTCACAACGCTTCTTGCGAGACGGGCGCAATTCCATCAGGTGCGGCTCATAGAGCATCTGACCCCCTTCGACGGGCCGTACCAGTGGACCTTAAGCCACATTCAGCCCTTTCTCCATCTCAAGGGCATACCGGATGCACTTGTCCCTCAGGGGGCCCTGGGCATCATGTACGGGAACCTCATACGACAGGCAACGATGATCGCCTTCAACGATACGTTTCACTCTATCTTTATCCTGTTGCTTGTCATTCTGCCGCTTATTTTCCTTTTGAGAAAACCGGAGCGGATGGAAGGCCCTCCGCCCATGCATTAACGGAATTGTTCGGGTCGCGTGATTTTCCCGAGCAATGTTGCAAAAACTCTCTATCCTGTGATATGTTTAGCCTGTTCGGGGCGTGGCGCAGCATGGTTTAGCGCGCTTGCCTTGGGAGCAAGAGGTCGCTGGTTCAAATCCAGTCGCCCCGACCATTCACCCTTAAATCTCATTGAACATCCCTCTGAGCATCGAATTTCAAACGATCTGCACACAAAATGATACGCAGGGAGCCAGAGTCATCAGGAGGACGCTCTAAGCCTCAACGGTGTAGCGAGGCAATTAACAGAATCTAAAATACTGACTGCAAGCGACAAGGATTCTAAATGGACACCGACAGCTGTTAAGAATCTGTTGAAGAGGGTAGAGAACTAAGACCCTTCTTTTCAGTCGCATCCTGCACCGCTTCCTGTTATCCTCATCGGCCGGGGTCGACCCATAATCTCAAGATTTGGCTCAGAAATCGTGAGGAAACAAAAAGGGCAGGACTTTCTGACCCTGCCCATGTTCAATCCCGATTGTGGTGTTACCCCCCGAACTTCCTTCTGACCGCTGCAAGGCCAATAAGACTCGGGGCAAGGAGAATAAGAGCGCCGGGAAGGGGAGCTGAAGTTACTCCTTGTGGAAGGACGGTGAACGTCGAATCAACCCAGCCTTCGCAATTCCATCCGAGGCTGTATATATGCGTTGTCCATACACCGGCCTCTCTGATGTCCCACCAATACACAGGAGCGCCGGTAGTCCACCGGTTTGTGTAGCTGTTAGCTTGGCTCGACAAGTCGACTGTATACTGCGTACCGTCCGGGGCGATCCATTCATTGACCCCGACAGCGTAGTACCAGCCGCCACCCGAGGATTCGTCGATGAAGATGAATGGCTGCTGGTCCCACAGGAATACGTCCGTTTCGGGCCAGGGTTGCCCCGGTCCTGGGTTGGTGCCTGAGCCTCCGGCATACCAGGTGGGATAGCCGAAAGGGTCGGCAAAGGCATGGTGCGCCAGAAAAATAAATAGAACTATGGCTGCCGGTACGATGATCTTTCTGCAAATTTTCAAAGCTCGCCTCCTTCGGTTGCACACAACGCTATAGCATGCTCCGCCCAGTAAAGGTATACCCCTTTGTTGCTGCCTGCCCGTGAGTCTAGTTCTCTTGTACGTCTTATTGTGAACACAATGTCTAACAGATGTCAAGAAAAACAGTGCCATGTCGCAAAAATATCTCTCCCACCTTTCAGGGAGTATTCCTCGCTCAGCCTGAAAGGCCGATAGCGTGACCTTGTAGGTAGTTGTACTCAACACTTAACCTGATTGGCCAGTTCAAATCCCATTGCCCCGACCATTCAGCGGGTATTTCTCAAAAAGCCCACTTCACATAGCAAGGTTCATGCGGAAATGAAAGAAGGCAGAGTCTTTTGACTCTGCCCCTGATTGCAATTTGGCTGGCGAGTGAACCGAGATTTACTTCCTGAATCTTCTCCGCAATGCCACAAGACCACCGAGAGCCGGAGCAAAAAGTAAGCAGGAAGGGGGGATTGGAGTGGCGGCCGGACCGACCATGTCATCGCTCAACTCGGTGGAATATGTATAGGGTCCCCAGTATGTGGTCAGGTAATCCGAGTTGACTCCCAGAGTGACTCCCGAAGCGTCGAATGTAAAGTGAACGGTGGTGCCGGTTGGATAGGGCGATCCATCATACTGAGCATACCAACCCAGGAAGGAATAACCTGCGTTTGCAGAAGCGTTCGTAACGGGCGGCTTTGAATAGCCGGTCCCGTGCGTCCAATAGGATCCATTGCCTTTTCCAATGCTGGCATAATAGCTTTGAGGATCTGCGATATTCGAGAGCGTCGCGCCATCGGGCACCTGCAGGTAGAAATCCGAGAGGCCCTGCGGATAGCCATCGCTATCAGTTGTTCCTTGATTCATATTCGTGACGGCATAATCGAAGGAATATGAATTACCACCCAGTTGCGTGACCGTAACGGTAACGCTATACCCTGTTGTACTGGGATACTGGTAGATATCGGCCCTGGCGGCGGTTGCATTAGCTATGGTCAGGAATATTAAGGCGGCAAAAATCAGGGTGAAGTTTCTACGCATGTGGGAGCCTCCTCGCTGGATTATCTGGCGACCCGGCCACTCTCCCGCTTCAACCCGTAATGGTTGAAACATGAGACTCCTCGGCTTTCCGTCCCATCCTCACAGATGGTTTGGCTTTTTCAGACTGTACCAACTGTATCACAGTGCATAACCAAGAGTCAAGCCAAATTTTCCTGACCATCACATCTCCAACGCTCATAAGGATTTGCAGCATATCGGCTGTAATCAAATCCCGCTTGATCTTCTCGAATCGAATGATTTCAAACCGCAATCAAGAGCAGGTCGTCGAATTCCCCAGCCTGCAATTGAAAAATTGTGCAGGCGGGGACACCGCCTATTGTTTTTCCTGATCGGTGTGCATATGGTCTTGAAAGGAACGCAAGCTTCGGGTGCCGTGATGACTGTGAGCTCAGTCGATGGCAAAGGAGGGAATGGCATGGATGAAACCGCATTGGTACAAAAGGCTTACACCGCCGTTGTCGAGCACTTTGTGAAGACAGGTCGGGCGCCGCATTATACCGAACTCGCAGCCATCCTCGGGGTGTCGCCGGAAGAGGCGAGACAGGCACAGCACAAGGCGGCCGATTCCTCGGTGGCCTGCTGGTTTGTTAAAGAGACAGACTACGTGGAGTCCTGGGCGCCGTTTTCCAATGTACCCACCCATCATCTTGTGACGATCAAAGGGGAGCAGAAATGGTACGGCCAGTGAGGACTCGAAGTGCTGGCCGTGCGCTGGCTCTTCCCCGATACCGAGGTCCGTATCGAGACCCGCTGTCTTGACTGCGGGGAACCCATCATGATCCGGATGCGAGACGACAAGATCCTCGAAATCAATCCATCAACCGCCGTAGGACATGTGAACATCCCGTTCGCCAGGGTCCTTAAGGGAGATGTAACCTGGGGCTCGGCTTGAAGCCGGATGAACCTCTTCCGGTCGGAAGAGCATGTGAAGAAGTGGTCGTCTTATGATCCTGTGTCCGCTGAATCGATCATGCCCCTGTCGCAGTGGGCGAGCGCGTTTAGCGGGCCCCTGATGAAGAATCGTCTCGCGTCAGATTATCTCTCACGGGCGCACGAGTACGCATCAGAGCTATTCTTGTCGCTTAAGAAGATGGGTAAGGCGGGCCCGTTCTGGACCCCGTAACGGCCTTGGCTTAACACCTTCGGCTGATCCTTCACCGCGGCGAACCCCGCATGTTCCCCATCTGGTGGTAACACGGGCACTCTCAGCGCATCGTCGGGCAGTCTTCCAGTCAAGGATTTTAGGAAGAGAATGATTTCCCCGACCTGTTCGTCGGTCGGAGATTTGCCCACCTGTATTTTGCCCATAATGAAGACCACATCGCGCAATCCGTCGACCGATCCATCGTGAAAATATGGAGAGGTCATCTCCACGTTTCGTAACACAGGGACTTTGAACACATACTTATCACTCTCGTTGTTTGTAACGGCATACCTGCCTTCGTCAATATCCTTGCTCCCGGTATATTGCCAGTAGGGCTCAAATACGCCAAACTTCTGGTACATCTTGCCTCCCACATACGCACCTGAGTGGCAGTTGGTGCAGCCTGTTTCGATGAATGTTTTAAGTCCCTTTTTCTCTGCGGCGGCAAGCGCGGTCGGATTCCCTTTTACAAAGGCATCGAAACGAGAAGGAGTGACGAGCGTTCTTTCAAAAGCTCCAATGGCTTTGGCCAGGTTATCAACGTTGACCGGATCTTTTTCCCCGGGAAAGGCTCTCGCAAACAATGGGGCATACCCTCTTATTTCTTTGAGTCTCTTCTCTACAGCCTCATAGGATGGCATCCCAAAGGAAGGCGGCCCGACCATGGCCTGTTTGGCCTGGTCTTCAACATCCGTTCGGTTTCCTATCCAGTGCGCCGAAATCTGGCCTGCCGCATTGAAGACGGTAGGGGCGTTTCGGGGATTGATCTTGCAATTATTCCCGATAGATTTCTTCAACCCGTCAGCCGCGTACAAACCAATCGGATGACATCGGACACAGCTCACTGTCTGGTCTACAGAAATCCTTGTCTCATAGAAAAGCATTTTCCCCAGAGCGACTTTATCAGCAGTAATAGAGTTATTTGCCGATCTCATGGTTTTTGGCAAGGGTCCGAAAATCTGTTTTGCCTGGTTTAGCAACGCTTTGTCTCCTGCGCGGGCAGATGTCAAGGCCACTGAAATCAAGATGCAGAAAATGAAAAAGATCCTTATACTCCGTGCGCGTTTTTTCCTGGTTTTATCCATAACGACCTCCATCGCTACGATTATCGATCGTCTGTCAGGATACTGTGGACGACTTTGAGAAATAGCTTTATCTACTTATTAAGCAATAATTCACTTTACAGGAAATTCAATAGATTTCAGAATGCAAGCACGGCTACGGACGAAGTGGACGCGCCTGTTGACTGTGATGCTCATCCAAATGATTTGCACGGTAATTGAGCTTTTAAGCGGTAACGGTCAGCGTGGGAAAAAAAGGCAGAGCTTTGCGACCCTGCCCCGGAAGGCAAAAAACTAACATTATGGCGGCTACAGTTGCGGGGTGCAGCTCATCCTTAAAGAGTCCTTCAGCCGCTATCTGTAATAGCCAGGCACCCACACCGGCCTGCAACCCCAGGCATCGCAGACTTGTGTCCAGTAACCGGGAACCCAGATGGGTCCATACGCGTATACAGGATATCCCCATCCGTAATGCGGCCCGTAATACGGCGCGTAATGGACTCTCGGTCCATAGTATCCTCCGAAATGGCCACCTCCGTAGAAATGACCTCCGCTGTGGAACCCGCCGTGACCACCGGCACGGGCATAGAGAGTACCTGAAAACAAACCCAGGCCGAGAAAGACGCCGATTACAATGACAACGAATGCTTTTTTCATCTCTTTATCTTCCTCCTTTTCGAAACATACCCCCAAAAGAGACTCGCGTCAACGAGGTCCTTTTTTTTTGGAGAGACCCAATCCGGCCTAATCGTCTTAAAAGCATAAATCGTGCCGGGTCGGGTTCTTCATGTCGAGCCACCCACCGCTACCGTATTGCTCAATTATTTCAAGGGATATCTCCCGTCAATCGCAATAGGGCGTAAAGCCAAAGCAACCATGAGGAGACATTTGTGTCGAACCGGTGCTCTATCTTTCGACATTTATTGACGTGAGGCTTCAACCGGGGTGACTGGGACAGGCTATGGAATAGATCATTTCACATGAGTCGAACCGCTATTCACTGACCGGAGAGAGTGAACATCGGGAGGTTCGCCCGCATGCCGCATGTCGATCCTATCCATCATGAAACCGGTCATTGAAATCGTTTCCATTCATGCCTAGATTTTTCTTCTAGACAATCCTTTGCAGAGGGAGGAGGGCGCACAGATGAGTGATCAAGCCATTATAGTCCAGTGTCCCCGGTGCGGCGCAAAGAACCGCATACCGAGGAGCCGATGGGGGGGTGAGCCGGTGTGCGGGAGATGCAAGACTGAGCTTAAGCTTGCGCATCTGTATCCTGACAGCCCGGTTGATGTGACCGACCGGACATTTGAGGCAGAGGTGGCTCAATTTCCCGGCACGGTGCTTCTCGATTTTACCGCGCCGTGGTGAGGGTACTGCAGAAATCTTGATCCGGTTCTGGACGAACTGGCGATGAAGTACAGCGGAAAGGTGAAGGTGGCCAAGGTGAACGTGGATGCATCTCCCGAAACCGCTTCACAGCACGGTATCCGCGGCGTACCAGCGCTCTATTTCTACAAGAACGGCAGTGTAGTAGATAAGGTGGAGGGCGCCCTTCCCAAAAGCGAGTTAGAGCGCCGCTTAAGCGGGCTCATTTCATAGCAGGAGTGCATCCTTTTTTTGGATGCTTGTGATCGTGAGGTTACCCGTTGAGCTGAGCGAAAAGATTGCCACAACCTCAAAAAAGACAGGCTGCTATAATGCGTTCAAGCCTTTTTCGCCCTTATGCACGGCTTTGACAGAATTTTAAGGGTGACGTTAAAGGCCGGTATCAGGCATTGTGGAGAAGATTGTTGACGATATATTCCATTTCTATGGCAAAATCACCCATGGGGTAACGGGCTAAAACCGGTACCTGATCCAGAACGCTCTCCTCAACTTCGGACTGGGCTGAGATGCTCCCCAGAAATGAAACTTCCTTTGAAAGCCATTTCCTTGAGACTTCCTGGATCATCATGGGCACATGGTGAACATTATTATATTTGGGAACCTTGTTGAGCACCAGGCAGGGTCTAAAATCGGCCATGACCCTGGTAATCAGTGGAAGATTGTGCGGTTGCCATTCTTTCACCTGGTCGATGAGTTCCCTGACTGTCTTAACCTCCGGGCCCTGTGCCGGCGCAGTCATCCGGCAAATGAGCCTTTCGAGATCTTTGTTCTTTTCGTTTCTATAAGAGGACTCAGGGCCGAAGATCCTTGCCAGCTTTCTATAGAGGGCTTCTTTGATGAAGTGGTAGGCGCCCATGTAGGATGCAGAATCGGGGGTTGTGACCACAACGCCGCAATCGGCTCGAAGGAAGAAATCCAGAGAATTGTAGGATACATCGCCGCCCAAATCAAGGATAACGTAATCAGCCTCAATATCGCCTAAGGCCTTGATGAGCCGCAACTTCTTCATAAATTTGATATTCGCCGCTCCTAACTCCGAGTTGCCGCCGCTCACTACCATGGGACCGTATTCGCTATGAACAGCTATCTCGTTAAGGGTCTTTACCCGTTTCATGATGAAATCATTTACGTTCCGGCTTGCCGGGGCATGTTGGCCTAGATGCACGTGGATGTTCGCATTGCCGAGATCGAGATCGACAACCGCCGTTCTATATCCTCGACCCGCGAGGAACACACCGAGGTTGGCGGCAAATACGCTCTTGCCCACGCCGCCTTTTGCGCTTCCAACGGCAATGATCTTCTTCTGGTTCTTCTCACCGAGGTCGGTCTCTATCGGAAGAGATGGGGCGAGAAGATCGTATTCTTCGGAATCCTGTCTTGCACCGAACATCTTCTCCTCAGCCTCCAAATCCTGTTGACGTCTCACTGGTCATCTGCATAGCGCCTCATGATGACAATTCTGCAAGGCTCATGCCAGTGGGCAAAACGAGTCAAAATATCTTTTGGCTGATGTTAATAAAAGAGGAATGATTTCAAGGACAAAGCGATCAGATTGCCCGGTGAAAAAAACGGGTATGTGGCCGAATGAGAGCTAAGGCTTTTTCCGAATAAGCGTGGAAAGAACATCAAATTTTGTAGGCGATGGCCGGGCGCGTTCGTGGTATCATACATTATAATACCGCGTGCCATACCGTCCAGTTTTATCGAATATAGGTTAAGATAGGGCTCCTACAGCGGAAAGTGGACGCCATGGGTTCGATGGATTGAATATTGACTCACCTATCGCTGTGAGAAATGATCTTAGAAGTCTTATATTATAATACTTTGTATTATAATATAAGACTGAAGAAGAAAAGCCAGGACACTCCCCGGTCGGCAAAAAGAACCGGCCGCTGCGGCTACTAGGATCCCGGAGAAAAGAGGCGAATGTAGCGAACGAACGTTACGCTCTCAGGTCAATCGATCCAGCTCACGAAACTATCGAGGCTATCGCGCGGCGACTTGAATTCATTGATCGGGCTTTGAAAATCGGCGTAGCCCATCGCGATTCCGATGACCACGTCCTTATTGTCGGGGATATTGAGGATCTCCTTGATATCATCTTCGTACGCGTTGATGAGTCCGATGGGGCATGTGGAAAGACCGAAATTGTGTGCGCCGAGCACGAAATAACCGAGCGCGATGCCGATATCCACGAGCCGGGCCTTTGAGAAGGCGTTATCCAGGCATATGATGACGGCCACAGGAGCGCCGTAGAAATTGCAGCTTCCTTCGTTGACGAAACAATTGAAATCCGGTTGCCCCATCTTTTCGAGAAAGGGATTCATAAGCTCAAACGATTGTACACCTCGCTTGCTGAAGGTCTCCGAAAGGGGTTTCACATTGCCGGGGCTGCACGATATCTGTTTTTCCCGGTACAGCTTGACGAGTCTGCGAGAAAGTCGTTCCTTTTCTTCGCCCATGACAACGACGAATTCCCAGGGCTGCAAATTGATGGCCGATGGCGCGGCAACAACGAGCTTAAGCACGTCCTCGATCTGTTCCTTTTTGAGCGGATCAGGCTTAAACGCCCGTACGCTTTTGCGTTCCTCGATAATCCGAATGATGTCCATGACCGCCTTACCTCCTCTGCAAAATCATTTCTAATCATATACCTTCGACCGGGGTATCAAGTCAACCTCGGTTTGACGCACTCTTCTATAGCAGTATCTTAAGCTTGAGGCAGGGGTGTTAGAAATTGAACTCAGTTTCGAGTCTGTCTTTTGTGATGATGTCTCTGTGGATGACCTTTCCGTACCCGTTTCCTACGATACTTTCTTCCATGTCTTTCACTACATCCTGACAGAGCGCGTGAGGAAGGCCCTCCATTACGTCTATGGGGATGAATATACGCGTTGTTTCGCTCAGGACTTTGTCTTTGTTGGATTGTCTCCAGACCCATCTTCTGGTGAGGACGGAGGCATTATCGCGGTATATGACCTCATTTTTTTCAACCACTTCCTGCTCGCCTGAGTCCATGGGAACGAACGTCTCGTGTCCCTGAGCGAAACACAACTGAATGTTTCCCTCAATCGGCTCCAAAGCATGGCCGCCTACAGGCACGAGATGCTTTATGGATTGCGCGTTGTAGAGATCCACGAGAGGATTGATTCTCGGGAAAGGTCCGCCTTTGAGCGCCCTTCTCAAAAGCGATTCCACGGAGCTCTGATACTTTGCCGCCGAAATCCCGAGTTTCTTAAACGCGTCCCTCCAGACTTTGACGTGCTCATGATCCTGCGGTTTTTCCAGGGAAAAATGGGACTTTAAATTTTCAAGGACATCTTCAAGGTGGTCGTCGCCATACTTGGTGTTGTCTATTTCGGCGACGAGGACGCCTATTTTCAATGAAGGAAAAAGGTGGAAAAGGTCCTGGCTTACGGAAAAAATCATCCGGTTTTCTTTGAAGCGACCGAGATCCGTGTGATGGCCCGAAGCAGCGCCAGTTCGTATATTCTGTACTCCGTATCTTCGGACACTGCGGTCTTGAGTGCGGTCTCAGCCCTGTCTTTGGCCTTTTTTGCACGCTCAATATCAATGTCTTCGGCAAATTCTGCCGTATCGAGCAGCATGACGACTTTGTCTTCCACGACCTCAGCGTAGCCGCCGCTTATCGACAGATGGGTCGTTTTGTCGCCCTTCATGTAGCGCACCTCGCCGATCTCGAGCGTAGTAAGAAACTGTGTATGTCCCGGAAGCAAGCCGAACTCGCCATATGCGCCTTTTGCTTCGACCATATCTACCGCTTCCTTGACAAGCGTTTTTTCCGGGGTAACGATCTCGAGGTTCAGCATATGATTTTATTATTCTCCCATGAATTTCCTGGCTTTTTCCACGGCCTCTTCGATGGTGCCGACCATGTAAAATGCCTGTTCCGGCAGATCGTCATGTTTGCCTTCTGCGATCTCCTTGAAGCCCTTAATGGTGTCTTTCAGCGCCACGTACCTTCCCGGCTGGCCGGTGAATACCTCGGCTACGAAGAAAGGCTGCGACAGGAATCTCTGGATCTTACGGGCCCGGGCCACGACGAGCTTGTCTTCTTCGGAGAGCTCATCCATACCGAGGATGGCGATGATGTCCTGCAGGTCTTTATACTTCTGAAGTATTCTCTGGACCTCGCGGGCAACCTGGTAGTGCTCCTCACCCACGATCGTGGGGTCGAGAATACGGCTTGTCGAATCGAGCGGGTCAACCGCCGGATAGATACCGAGTTCCGAAATCTGTCGCGAAAGCACGGTGGTCGCGTCAAGGTGCGCAAACGTTGTGGCAGGCGCCGGGTCGGTTAAGTCGTCAGCGGGCACGTAGATGGCCTGAACCGAGGTAATGGATCCTTTGAGCGTGGAGGTGATCCGCTCCTCCAGTTCACCAAGGTCGGTGGCTAAGGTCGGCTGGTACCCAACGGCTGAAGGCATTCGTCCGAGAAGCGCCGAGACCTCCGAGTTCGCCTGGGTGAATCGGAATATATTGTCGATGAAAAGGAGCACGTCCTGGCCTTCCTCATCCCTGAAGTACTCCGCTGCGGTGAGGGCCGTGAGGCCGATCCTGGCGCGGGCGCCCGGGACTTCGGTCATCTGGCCGTATATGAGGGCCGTCTTGTCGAGAACGCCTGAGCCTTTCATTTCGAGCCAGAGATCGTTTCCTTCTCTTGTTCGCTCACCCACGCCGCCGAAAACGGATATACCTCCGTGATGCATGGCGATGTTGTGGATCATCTCCATGATCACGACGGTTTTGCCCACGCCTGCGCCGCCGAAAAGCCCAACCTTACCGCCCTTGGAGTACGGTTCGAGCAGGTCGATGACCTTGACGCCTGTTTCCAGGATTTCAATATTCGTATTCTGCATGACGAGCGTTGGCGCCGGTTTGTGAATCGGGTAGGTCATTTTGGTGGTCACAGCTCCGCTGCCGTCAACAGGCTCGCCGACCACATTGAGCACCCTTCCCAATATCTCTTTACCGACGGGGATTGTGATCTGGCCCCCTTTGTAGACCGCGTCCTGGCCCCTTAAGAGTCCGTCAGTCGTGTTCATAGCGATACAACGGACCGTGCTGTCCCCCACGTGCTGGGCAACTTCGAGGATAAGGTTCTCCTGTTTGTCGTTGATCGTAGGGTTTGTTACATAAACTGCACCGTATATTGGCGGAAGCTGATCCGATGGAAATCTGAAATCTACTACCGTACCTATTACCTGCACTACCTTGCCTCTGACTTCAACGCCCATCTATCTTCCTCCTTTTAGGTTCCTCGTAAAGCTTCAGCGCCGCCAACGATGTCCATCATCTCGCTGGTTATGCTTTCCTGTCTTCTCTTGTTGTAGACAAGGGTGAGATACCGCACCATCTCTCCGCAGTTGCTCGTGGCATTCTCCATGGCGCTCATCCTCGCCGCGTGCTCTGAGGTCTGTGATTCCACGATGGCGTAGTAGATCTTCGTGCTGATATATTTCGGGATGAGAGATTCGACGATCTTTACCCGATCCGGCTCGCAGAGATAATCGATATACTCGGCTTGCTCCGGCGTCTTTATCGGGAGGAATTCATCGAAGACGATCTCCTGTTTTACGGCCGATTTGAAATACGTGTAGGTGATGTAAATCTTGTCGAACTCGCCGGAGAGATAAAGCCCGATCAATTCGTTGGCAACCTCATCCGCAAAAGCCTGCTCGACTGCCTTAATGTCAGTCCGGCTCTTGACGATATCGACCTTTCTCCTCGTCAGGTAATCTCTCACCTTTCGGCCAAATACATATACGCCGATGCGATCAAATTTATGGCTGTTCTGCCGGATAAAATTCTGTGCGTGAAGGCCGATATTGAGATTGAAGCCTCCGCACAGGCCGCGGTCCGAGCCGATGGCCACGATGAGCACCTTTTTGATTTCATCTCTCGCTGCAAGCAGCGGATGCGCGTCTTCGGGCATGTTCTTGATAACCCGGCCGGTGAGCTCCTCTATCTTGACCGCGTAATCCTTTATTTTCTCCAGGTCTTCCTGGGCCCTTCTCAACTTTGCCGCGGAGACCATCTTCATGGTTCGCGTTATGGTCTGCGTGCTGTTGATACTGCCGATCTTTCTTTTAATATCTCTTAGCGTAGCCATAGTTCGCTCTTAATAGGTGAATATTTCCTTGAACTCATCCAAAGCCTTGTGGAGGCTTTCATCGGTGGATGGGTCAATGGCCTTCTTCGTCTTGATGTCAGCAAGTACGGTTGGGTATTTCTCTTCCATGAACTTGATCATTTCCAGCTCGTATTTCTTGAGCGCGGTCTCCGGATACGTGTCGATGTATCCATTGGCGCCGGCATACATCAGAACAACCTGCTTCTCAACAGGGATCGGTACATACTGGCCTTGTTTCAAAAGCTCGGTCAGACGGGAGCCGCGAGCGAGCAGCGCCTGCGTTGCCTTATCAAGGTCGCTTCCGAATTTGGCGAATGCAGCCATTTCCCGGTACTGGGCAAGTTCCAGTCTCAGTCTGCCTGCCACCTGTTTCATTGCCTTGATTTGTGCGTTGCCGCCGACCCTCGATACGGAAAGACCCACGTTGATTGCCGGTCTGATGCCCGAATAGAAGAGCTCCGGCTCCAGATATATCTGACCATCGGTGATGGAGATAACGTTTGTCGGGATGTAAGCGGAGACGTCGCCCGCCTGGGTTTCGATGATGGGAAGTGCGGTGAGCGAGCCTGCCCCGTGGGCGTCGTCCCATTTTGCTGCCCTTTCGAGGAGCCTGGAGTGGAGATAGAAAATATCGCCGGGGTAAGCCTCGCGCGCGGGCGGCCGCCTTAAAAGGAGTGAAAGCTGCCGGTACGCGACAGCGTGCTTTGAAAGATCATCATAGACGATGAGGGCATGCCGGCCCGTGTCGCGGAAATACTCACCCATGGAGCAGCCCGAGAACGGGGCCAGATATTGCAAAGGCGCCGTATCGCTTGCCGTGGCGGCAACCACAGTCGTATATTCCATGGCGCCGTAAGATGTAAGCAGATCAACGGTCCTGGCAACGGAAGACCTCTTCTGTCCGATAGCTACATAGATACAGAATACGTCGTTTCCTTTCTGATTGATGATCGTATCGATGGCGATGACCGTTTTTCCTGTGCCCCTGTCACCGATGATGAGCTCTCTCTGGCCCCTCCCGATGGGGATCATGGAATCAATCGCCTTAATGCCTGTCTGCAGCGGTTCTTTCACGGGCTGACGTACAACCACGCCCGGGGCCATCTGTTCAACGTTTCTGAATTCCTTGGCGTTCAAAGGCCCCTTGCCGTCTATGGGAGTGCCGAGACCGTCAACAACCCTGCCGACAAGGGCTTCGCCGACGGGCACCTGGGCAATCCTGCCTGTTCTTTTTACCAGGTCGCCTTCCTTGATCTTGTAATCATCCCCGAAAACAACAGCGCCGATGTTATCCTCTTCGAGGTTAAGCGCCATGCCGGTGATGCCCTGAGGAAAATCGAGAAGTTCGCCGGACATGGCATTCTCAAGTCCGTATATACGGGCAATGCCGTCACCGATAGAAATGACCACGCCGGTTTCCTGGAGGTTTACCTCCTTTTCAAAGCCCGATATCTTCTGCTCTATGATCCTGCTTATTTCGTCGGCCTTAATCTCCATAGACTCTACTCCTTCAGTATATTTTCCTTCAACGTGGCGAGTTGCTGTTTCACGCTGCCGTCGATGATAGTCCCCCGGATCATTACCTTGACGCCGCCGATGAGGCTTTTATCCTCGAGACAGGTGAGGATGACCTCCTGGCGCAGCCTGGCGCTCAGTTCATTTTCTATGCGCTTTTTCGTGGCTTCTTCGAGCGGGTAGGCCGACCAGACGGTTCCCTTGATCCTGCCTTCCTTTTCGTCGACAAGCCGACTGTACGCCTCTTTTATGAAGGGGAGATATGCCATTCTGTTGTTTTCCAGGAGCATGGTGAACATACCGGCAAGAGGAGCCGATATCTGAAGCCTTCTTACCACATCGCCTAAGAGTTCCTTTCTCTTCCCCACCTCAATCAAAGGAAGCATGAGGGCCTTTTTCAGACGATTCTCTTTATCAAATATCTCCATGACCTGATCGAATTCTCGAAAATACTCCATGTACTTCCCGTCTTTTTCACCGACGCTGAATAATCCTTTTGCATACTTTCGTGCGATGGACTGGCTAATCAATTGAGACTCCTCAGCTTTGTGATGAAATCCTCTACCATTTTTTCGTGGTCAGCTTTACTCATCTTTTCCGCTATGAGCTTGCCTGCGGCCTCGACGGTAAGCCCCGTTATGTTCTCTTTAATCTTATTCTTCGTCTCTTTGAGTTCCTGCTCATAGGTTAAGCGCGCCTGGTCTTTCATTTTGGACGCGAATTGCGTTGCTTCGGCGATGATCTTGGCCTTCTCTTTTTCCGTTTCGTCCACGATCTTCTTCCTGAAGGCTTCTATTTCCTGGTCGAGCCCGGCGAGCTTCTTTTCGTATGTCGCCTTGAGCACTTGAGCCTGATCGAGCAGATTCTTAGTTTCTTTCAGTTTTTCCTCAATGGTACGGCGGCGGTTCGAAAGAAAATCGTTCACCGGTTTTCTCCCGTATTTCACCGCGATGACTACGACAATGAGAAAGTTGGCGATCAGATAGAGAATAAGCGGCACGTGCTTAAAGAACGCCACGATCGTGGCCCAAACGGACATGTCCCCCTGAGTCATTACAAGCTCCGATTCAGTATTTTTTCTGCAACCCCTCGAGAGAGCTTGTCTACGTCCGCTCTGAGCGTATCGTAAATCTTCTTTCCCTGGGTCTCGATCTCGCTTTTGATCTTTGTCAGTTCGTCGAAGAGTTCCAGTCGGGCCTTCCCGACGATCTTCATGGCGCCGGCATTGGCCTCGGAAACGGCCGTGTCCTTGTTCTCCAGTATCGGCTTTCTCTGCATGCGGGCCATCTCGTCGTAACGTTTTTCCAGGTCTTCCGAATCTTTCTTTGCTTTCTCCACGCGCTCGGCAAGCCCGCTCATGGTTTCTTCTCTCCTGGCGAGGGCTTTGAGCACCGGTTTAAATAGGAAGAAATTTAAAAGGATTAAGAGGATCAGAAAATTTGCAAACTGATAAAGGATCGTGACATCAAAATTTATCATCGGACATCCTTGGCGAGTTAGCGATTTATTTCACATAATCCGTACCGTAGCTTTGTACCATAAACAATTTTGATTTTCAACGTAATTTTTACAGGATTTTTGTGCAATCAGGATTCGGCTATCCGCTCCGCGATTCTTTCCAGGTCTTCCTTGGAGTAAAACTCAATGATTATCTTGCCTTTATTCCTTTTAAAGGTGATATCAACCTTGGTCTGGAGGGCCTTCTGCAGGTCCTCCTCGACTAAGGCGAACGCGGGGTTTTTGAGGGAGGCCTTCTTGCGTGTCTGTCTCTCCAGTTCCCTGACCGATACCCCGTCTTTCAGCACCCTATCGACAAATCGTTTTTGTTCCTTTTCGTTCTTAAGAGACAGAAGGGCGCGGGCATGTCCCTGAGTCAATTTTCCGTCTGTAATGAGTTCTTTTATCCAGGGAGGCAGTTTGAGAAGGCGCAGTACGTTGGATACAGAGCTTCGGTCCACCCCCATCTTCTGGGCAACTTCTTCGTGCGTGAAACTGAACTCTTCCACAAATCTTTCGTAGACTATAGCTATTTCGACCGGATTCAAGTCCTCCCTCTGAAGGTTTTCCACAAGGGCGATCTCCAGGGCCTCCCTGTCGTCCACATTCTTTACGATCGCAGGTACCTCTTTGAGCCCCGCGAGCACTGCAGCTCTAAAGCGTCTCTCACCGGCGATGATCTCGTAACCCTTATTCTTTCGTTTCAGTATGATGGGTTGGAGCAGCCCTTTTTCCCTGATCGACGCGGCAAGCTCCGATATGGTCTTTTCGTCCATTTTCAATCTCGGCTGGGTCCTGTTGGGAACGATCTGATCGATCGGGATGAGCTTGCTCGATCCCTTCTCTTCGATATCGTTCAAGATTGCCGAGAGCCCTCGGCCCAGGGGATCCTTTTTCAATGGACGCTCCTTTTTTCGATGATTTCCGAGGCAAGCTGGAGATAGCTCTCCGCGCCACGTGAACTTATATCATAAAGCAGGGCGGGTTTTCCATGACTTGGCGATTCGCTCAGTTTTATGTTCCTCGGGATCACGGTTTTGAAGACGGTGTCGCTGAAACACTGATTCACCTCTTCCCAGACCCTGAAGGAGAGGTTATTTCTCCGGTCGAACATGGTGAGGAGTATACCCATGACTTCAAGCCTGGGATTCAACTTCTTCTGGAAGATCGATATGGTCCTCAAAAGGAGCGCGAGTCCCTCAAGGGCAAAATATTCGCACTGCAAAGGGATGATCACATAATCGGACGCGGCGAGAGCGTTGATCGTGAGAAGGCCGAGCGAAGGCGGACAGTCGATGAAGATGTACGTATACGTATCCTTTAGCCCGTCGAGGGCCCTCTTCAGCCGGTATTCCCTTTGATCAGTGTCGAGCAGCTCAACCTCGGCGCCGATGAGGTCAGGATGGGAAGGGATGATATCGAGGTAAGGGATTTCCGTTTTTCTGATAACTTCTTGAATACTCTTCTCCCCTATAAGTACATGGTAAATATGATCGTAAGACCGATTGTAGGATATTCCGAACCCTGAGGTCGTGTTACACTGGGAATCCATGTCGATCACGAGCGTCCTCTGCTCCGCAACCGCGATAGACGCGGAAAGATTGACCGCCGTGGTGGTCTTCCCCACGCCTCCCTTTTGATTTGCTATGGATATTACCATGATGGGTTTATTACCATACCATAATTCATTTCTCTATGAAACTTTTTTGTACACGAGGAGCGTATATGGTTTTGAAACCTCTGGAAGCTCATAACCTATGGTATCTTCAAGGATAAATCCCCTGTAATCAACCGGCACCCCGCTCTTTCCCTTGACGATGAGCGCCCTGCCGCCGTATTTCACATGGACCCCGCCTGTTTCCAATATGGCGTCCACGGTGCCAAAGGCCTTTACCACAAGGCTCTCCACCCCGAGACACGCGATCTCTTCCGAGCGTCCGTGCAGCGGTTGAAGCCCCCTCAAGTTCAAGGTCCTCTTGATATGCCTGAGAAACTGTATTTTTCTCAGGCTCTTATCAACCGCAAAGATGCGAACATTTTCATTTAGTATGGAAAGAGGTATGGCAAGCACACCGGAACCCGTACCGAGGTCCATAAGCGAATCGACGTTTTGCATATATCCATGGAGAAAAAAGGCGTCATAGAGAAGCTCGCAAATGATAAGTCGCGTGTCCCTTATCCCGGTTAAGTTTATCTTCTTGTTCCATCGCATGAGCTCTTCTACGTAGAAGACGAGCGCCCTAAGTTTCTCTTCATCACAACCGATGCGGAAATAAGCCATGCCTCGCTTGATCAGCTCTCGTGCCTGCACAATTTTAAGAATAGCATAATTTTTTTCCTTCTGTTATACTAATGCGCAATGCGTAAAGTCATCATCACTGTCTTAATAGGTTTTGCGCTTTTTGCCTGCGCTTCTAAAGGGCCCAAGAAGGTGGATAGCGCAGGAAATCTCTACGTTGACGGCGTGAACCTCATGCAGGCGAAGAAGTACGATCAGGCCATTCAAAAATTTTCTGCGATACGGGAAAATCACCCGTTTGATCCTCTGGCGGTGGTGGCGGGGGTCAAGCTCGGAGATGTCTATTTCGCCAGGAGAGAATATACCCTTGCAGCCGGGGTGTATGAAGATTTCTTGAAGGCCTATCCGGAAGACGAAAATATCCCTTATGCACTTTCCAAACTGGGGGAGTGCTATGAAAAAGAATCACTCAGTATCGACAGAGACCCTGCATATACGCTGAAAGTTATTGAAAGGCTCACCTACCTGATGAACCGTTTCCCGGGAAATCCTTATGAGGTGGAATCGCGGGAGCGACTTAAAAGGATGTACCAGAAGCTCGCCGACCGTGAATTGTATGTGGGTGAATTCTATTACAGGACCTTCCACTACAACTCGGCGATTATACGGCTTGAATACTTGATTCAGAAGTATCCTGGGGCAAAGGGCGTGGATAGGGCCCTGTTTTATCTGGCCGCCTCTTACCGTGCGTTAGGTGACAAAGCGAAAAGCGATCAGTATATGGCAACGCTGCGTGTTCAGTATCCCAACAGTCCTTTGACGCGGACGAATAGCTCCTCCATAAGGGGGAGGAAGACGCTGCAGCCGGCGGCGCAGGCCCCCTTACAGGCAAAATTGCAACCTGTGGCAGCGCAAGGCCCACTTTCCCTGTACGAAGAGCCGAAGAAAAGAAACATCGTGTTGAGCCCTCAAATGGCGGCGAGTGCGTCAAATGATACGCCGCAGCAAGACATGGCAGGCGACAAAGCGCCCGTCAGGGGGCAAGACAAGGGGCCCACCAAAGAGCAGGACAAAGCGCTATCGTTCTTCGATAAGAAAAAACCCGTTGATATCGTGTCCGACACTATGGAAGGTTTCGACAAGGAAAAATACGTGGTCTTCAAGGGGAGCGTCATCGCCAAGCAGGAAGATCTATTTATCTTCGCTGATACCATGGAAGCACACACGAGCGAAACCACCAATGAGATAGAGAAGGCTTACGCAAAGGGAAACGTGAAGATCGTGAAACAGGACCGCACGGCCACGTGCCAGGAAGCTACCTTCGACAATGGCAAGGGTGAGATCACGCTCAAGGGCGATGTTGTTGTGTATCAGGGCCAGGATAAGCTTGTCGGAGACGTTATCATCTACTACGTGAATGACGACAGGGTTGTAGTTGTGGCTGAGAAAGACAAGAAAGCCCACGTTACCGTGCAACCAAAACAAGCCACAAAATAATAGCCGATAATCTCAATATGACGGCGTCCGTTTAAGCCTTTGCCACATGGCGTACGCATCCCTTACGTGGCCAATTAGGGGGCTTTGTTCACGCATACATCTCAAATCACAATAGGTTCTTCGGGGTTTATCTGCTTTCGTCGTTAAGAAATGACACAGGCTCGTTCTTGATGTAGACCAGCGCCTGACACACAGCCACGAGGTCGCTGCCGTTCGTGACGGTGATATAGTAGGATGCCGTTTTCTTGGTTCTGTGCGTTTCTTTTGATTCAGCGACAAGGGTGGCGTGCTTTGGCGGCGGCCTCATGTACGTAACATTCATATTCAATGCCACTGCCATGTTTTGGTGACTGTTTGAGGAAACCTCGAATGCCTCGTCGATGAGGCCGAAGATAGCACCTCCGTGCGCCATGCCGTAAAGATTATCCATATCTTCCCGATAGTCCATCTCGCACAGGGCGTATCCTTCGGACACGTCCTTGAGCCGGATATCGAGCAGGCGAGCGAACGGCTCTTCGAGGACTGCCCCAAAGTATCCTTTGCGCCTGTCAGGGTCCATCTCAGGCCATAACTTTTTTTATAAGCGTGTCCACCGAGCCCTTGGGCTGAGCGCCGATAATTCTATCGACCACCTCACCCTTGTTGAAAAGGATAAGCGTCGGAATACCCCTGACACCGTATTTGGAGGGCGTTACGGGGTTTTCGTCCACGTTCAATTTGAGTACCTTCACCTTGTCCGCATATTCTCCGGCCACCGTATCGACAACAGGTCCCATTGCCTGGCAGGGTCCGCACCATGTTGCCCAGAAATCAACGAGAACCGGTATGCCCGATTCGAGCACCTCTTTAGCAAAATCTCCGTCCGTTACCGCCTGCGCCTGGCTCATGATATTCTCCTTTTCAAAGATGTTTAAAAAAAGCCTTCCCTATACATAAGCCCCTTGTTTGCCCTTTGTCAATGGTATTATATTATCCCGTCTTTCCCGGTGCTTCTCGTCTGATATTGCGCGTTCAGGGCGAGCTTAATATCACTCATCGAGAAAGTGGATGACTTCTCCATCAGGGATGGGCCGCATTCTTCCCTGTGAATTCATGTCCCTCACGACCCCCGATGTTATCAGTGCATCATCCGTGTATCCCCTTGTTTCCCAGAACCCCGAGACATAGTGGTCCATGAGCTCAACCTCTATCACGCTTTTTGCCGACTTGTAACCCCACAGATAGGGACAGAACGCCCTTACCGGTCCCCCGTAGTCTTCTTCAAGAAGCTCATCGTCGAACTCATAGGCGAGCAAGGTCTTTTCCCGTAAGGCGACTTCAAGCGGTATGGATGTGTCGTAGACATTCTTGATCGACCGGAAACGTACATACTTTACCGCAGGCCTGGACTTCGTGAGATCAAGTATCTCGCCAAGCGGAATCCCGCCCCATCGTCCGCGCACAGAAAACCGGGTTACGCTTGTGAGGCGCGCATCGACCACGGTCTTGGGCAAGGCCACAAGTTCCTGCCAGGAAAACTTTTTCGGACTTTCGCACAGGCCCTTGACCTCGATCTGCCAGCTTGTGCGGTCAAGGCTTCCCGGATGTCCTTCAACCCAGAAAACAGGTGTTCGCAATTCTTTGAGTCTGCTCATCGTGGTCCCCGATTTGTTTTCATACGGTAACTATAAGAACTTGCCACGTCTCCCACAACCCCTTTGCCGTCAATTTGTTGATGCCATTTCGCACAAGAACGGGTATGATATTGATCGGCCCTATGATCGATCTTACTGTGAAGCAAAACCGAACAGGTCCCGTGGCGGGCTTTCATCCCTGGGTTTTCTCCCAGGCATTGGTCGGAATCCCTGACGGTATCAAACCGGGTACTCCGGTTAAACTCATGAGCGAGAGAGGGGAATTCCTCGCGTTCGGATATTTCAGTTCCTATTCCCAGATCGCAGTCCGAATCTGGGGCTACGACAAGAATGAAGACTTAGACGAAGAATTCTTCGCGAGGCGGATAAAAAGGGCCTATGACATACGAAAAAAGTACGTGGAAAGCGACGAGACAAACGCCTTTCGCGTGGTGAACGGAGAAAACGATCTCCTGCCGGGTTTGATTGTGGATAAGTACGCCGACTGCCTCGTGGTGCAGTTTCATACGGCAGGTATCGAGCGCTGGAAGGAAAAAATAGTCGCCGCTCTGGAAAACATAATACGCCCTCAGGGCATCTATGAGCGCTCCGACGTGGCCGTGAGAAAATTTGACGGTCTTGAGGACGCAGAGGGTAGTCTTTCCGGAACCGTACCTCAACTCGTTACTATCAAAGAAAATGGCCTGCAGTTTCTCGTCGACGTAAAACACGGCCAGAAGACAGGCTTTTTTCTTGACCAGCGGGATAAACGAAGGGCCTTCCTCAAGTATACGGGAAACGCTTCGGTGCTCAACTGCTTTTCCTACACGGGAGGCTTTTCCGTATACGCGCTCGCGGGAGGGGCGAGGTCGGTCACCAGTGTGGACACCTCCGAGAGCGCGATCGCGCTTGCCAGAGAGAATGTGAGACTTAACGGATTTAGTTTGAACGTATGCCGGTTCGTGATAGAGGATGTGAAGCGCTTTCTCAAAGCAGGCGACGAACGATTTGACGTGATCGTACTCGATCCGCCGGCCTTTATCAAAGATCGCAGGAAGAAGAAGGAGGGCATTGCGGGGTATAAAGGCATCAACGAGATGGCCATGAGGGCGCTATCCGACCACGGGGTCCTTGTATCCTGTTCCTGTTCGAACCACCTGTCGCTTACAGAATTTCGCTTTCTTTTGTCAGAGGCGGGGGCTCGGGTGAGAAAGCACTTTCACATCATCGAAACGTATACGCACGGTGTCGATCATCCACGGTCCGTTCCCTTCATCGAAGGCGACTACCTCAAATGTTTCTTTCTGACCCCTTGACGCGATCGCACGCGCATTTTGTTCCTCAGTCGCGACCATAGCCGGTTCGGATAAGGGGAATCGTGCTACTGCCATCTGGAGCTACCGGATTGTGCGATTTTAGATGGGTCGTGGCTTTACGTGCCCGAGAGCTCCGTCTCCGATTCGCTCCGCGCTTCTTGCCTCCACAGGGCGAGCGTTGCAACGAATACGATGCCCGATACGAGCGTGCTCAATTTGAGACCGATGGTGTGCGCCGCAAAGTCGCCCGCCGCGGTTCCGGCAGCGCGTATGAGCACGACGGTCAGGAAGTAGTAGAGTAACTGCGTGCGCAACAAGGTGCCGCCGAAAGATAAGGCGAGGGCGAGCGGTATGCTCAAAGTGAGCGTCGATCTTAGGGTCCCGAGTTTTAGCCCGAAGGAAAAATAATCCCCGAGGACCGTGCCCAGGGCGCCGGCGAGCAACATTGCGAACCAGTACACCGGTACTGTCGATATTGCCGTTGAACCCTGTCCGGTTTTTGGTTTGTTTGCCCTGGCAGACGCCTGCCACGAGAGGACTGTGATAAAAAGGGCGATGGCGAAAGCACTGAGTGTGAGCGGTGCCCTGAGGTGCAGGTCGTGGCCGATATCACCGATGTTAGTGGCAGAGGTCCTGATGATGACTATGGCCGACCAGAAGTAGGCGGTGTGCTCGGAAGAATCGAATCGCTCCACAATGATGACGAGGGCGAAAAGCACGGCCAGAAACGGGAGACCCGCGATATGGCCGAGTTTCATAACATCGGAGAGAAAATCGCCCGTATTCGCGCCGAAGATGCTCGCGAGAATCAAAGCGGTCCAATACTTGGTTCCAAACCGAGGCACATGTTTGAGCTGCATAGTTCTCCTTGTTAAGGATTAAGTATGTGATCGGCCCTTTGCTTCCATGTTAAGAGCCGTGCGCTAAAGCTCATTTCAACCTGATGGAGGCCTTGTTTCCATTCGTCCCATGTCTCGACATTGGGCTCAACGGCGCTACCCGTCACACCCATTTGTTTGAGCCTGTCACCGATATCCCGGGCGACGACGACCCGTCTTCTGTTGGCTTCGTCTGCAAAATCGTCTTCAAGTGCCTTCAATTCGCCTTCCAATTCCTTGTATCGTGACGGGTCGGTCACCAGATGCAAAAGAAGAAAAAGCCTTTGATTTGTTTCTCTGCTCAAGCCGAACCGTTCGATGAGAAGGCCTGCTAATATGGCATCTCGTGCCTTCTCGTCTCCCTTTATGCCACCGAGTTCCCTTTGCGCACTCTGGGGATCTGTCATGCCCTCCATGTATCGTCGGAGAGCGGCGCGGACTTTATTGTCCATATCCTTCTTCATGAGGTCCTGACGCTCTTCCTCATCGATAACGATATTTCTCGTACGTTCCATGGCAAGCTCAATTGCGCTCTTTATCTCACCCATTTCAATCTCCGAGGTCCATTTTCAACGCGTCCTTTTTATCGTAATATTGAGGGCTGTATTCGACAACGAGCGCATCTTCAAGTCCGAAAAACGCGTGCCCTATGCGGGTAGGGACGTGCACCTTGTCCCCTTTTGTGAGTATCCGTTCCTGTTTCGCGAGCGTATCCACATCGGCAAAAATGGCGCGAATGCTCCCGCTGATCACGTAGAAGGTTTCTTCCTTTTTTTCATGATAATGGTTTCCCCGAAATTGGCCTTTCTTCAACTCAAAGAAAGCCACGTGTCCTATGTCTTCATGGTACGATATCTGGACGAATTCGCCTTTCTCATCCACCCAGCGTTTTGCGCCGTCTATCTGTTTTGTCTCCGGTAGTTTTTCTACGAGCACCTTTTCCATTTCTTATAGTTTCTCCATGGCTCCCGAGAGATATTTCCTGGCGAGGTCGATGTACAATGCCTTGCCCCAATCCCAGTGATCTATATCCTTCTTAGTGACCTTACGGAGCACCCTGGCAGGATTTCCGCCCGCCACCACCTCATCGGGGATTACCTGACCCATCTTAACGACCGCACCCTCGGCTACAATCGCTCGCTTACCCACCTCGGAACGGATGCTTAAGATCGCACCCATACCTATGACTGAAAGATCACCGACTTTGGCAGCGTGGATAATTGCGCCATGACCGATCGTCACTCGCTCGCCTACGAGTAAGGCCTCTTTCGGAGGGGCATGCATGATGACACCCTCTTCTACAGCCGTACCCGAACCGATAACGATAGAGCCATAATCCCCGCGGACTATGGCTCCGTGACCTATATAGCAATTGTTTCCGATCTTCACATCGCCCAGGACGAGGGCCGTCTCGCTCACGTAGCTTTCCTGTCCGATGAGAGGATTCCTTCCGTCAAATCCGTACAGCAACGGTTAACCCCGCGCGAGATCACTGATTCAAGGCCGATTCCATTTCCGGTATATTGGCGCCTATCACCGACTTCTTGCCGTTTATAATGAAGAAAGGTGTGCCGTTTATACCCATCTTGCCGCCAAGCTCCTTATGGAGCCTTAAGAGTTCCGCGGCCTCCGGCTTGTCGCACTTCTCGTACTTCTGATCGTCGTACTTGCCTTTCATGGCTTCCTCATACGTCTTTGCCCTGTCTTCCGCACAAAAAATGAACTTCACCTTGTTCTCGGCATCTGGATGCATGGGGAGAGGGAAGAAGAATACGTAACGCGTAACATCCGTTCTCTGTTCCAGGAATTCCGCGGCCTTTCTGCAGTACGGGCAATCGGGATCGGTAAATTCGAGGACAGTATTTTTCCCGCTCCCTATCTTAATGGCCTTGTCCAGCGGGACGTTCTTGGCTTTGTCAGCCATAAGCTCCCCTTTCCTCTGTTCGGTTAAGCTCTTGCCTTCCTTGCTGATAATGTCGCCCACGAAGATGTAGCCTGGATCAGCAATGAAGTAAATAACCTCCGCGCCCTTGGTTACTTCATATACGCCTTTCATGTCGGTGGGCTTGATGGAATCAAAGGGGACCTTGGGAAAGGCCTTTTTGAATGTTTCTTCTATGTTCTGATTGGCGACCCCTTGTTTGGGGGCGCGAGCGTCAGCCTTCTTGACGCCCTTGCTGGCCGTCTTGCTCGCCGCCTCGACCGCAACACCCGTGACGAGAAAAAAACCGCCAAAAAAGACAACGAGCCAGATGAGCCGTGCAATATTCCTGTTTTTCATCATTCCTCCTCACACATTAGGATACTGCAATATACCATATACGCCTTGAAAGACAAAATCAGCACATATCGGTGCCTACGCCCGTCCCACATGCAGCGAAGCCATTAGAGCTTTAGAAGTATCAGGGGCGTGAGCCCGGTGAGACAACTATCGTTTGAAAATGTTCTTGGGGAATGCGGGGATACGCGTCATCGTCCGCGCTTATTTGGCGGCGAAGCTCATTTTCGCCAGGCTAGGCGCTTCTCCAGCCATCGTGAGAGGCTCGTAAAGGCGTAGCAGATGATAAAATAAATGACCGCGATAAAGAGGAAGATCTCGGTGGGATATATAATAGTGCGATTGTTGATCTGCGTGGCCACATGGGTCAGCTCCGAAACCCCGACGATAAAGGCGAGGGAGGTATCCTTTATCATGGAAACAAACTGATTCACAAAAGAAGGGATCATGTTGCGCAACCCCTGGGGAAGAACGATCAAAACCATTACCTGCCAGGGATGAAGCCCCGTGGAAAGACCCGCTTCGGTCTGCCCTTTGGGTATGCTGTCGATGCCGGCCTTTACAATCTGTGACATATAGGCGGACGTAAAAAGCGTGAGAGCCACGATGACCGTCCAGCTTTCGGAGACCGTATGGCCCATCATGGCCGGCAGGAGAAAATACATCCAGAAGATAACCATGAGTAGCGGCATACCCCTGATAATATTGACTATAGACAGGGAGACCCATTTCACTACCCGGTTGTGCGATATGTTGAGCATCCCGAGAACCAGGCCGCCGAGGAAAGAAAGAACGCACGCAACCACGGCGAGATACAAAGTGAGCGCAATGCCACCTAAAGCCCCGTGTGGAAAGCGACCTATAAAGAAATAGGTCAGGTTCTTCCAGATAACGGTAAAATCAAGCCCGGCGCCGCTCATCTTATTTAGCCTTCATGGGGGTTAGCATCTGCCTGCTGTAAAGCGTTACGAGCCCCGTAATGATAAAGGAGATCACCACATATACGAGTGTTGCCGCTGTAAAAGCCTCAAAGCCTTTAAAGGTATAGCTTTCTATCTGCCGCGCCTGATAGGTCAGTTCCACGACACCAATCGTCATTGCGAGGGAAGAGTTCTTTGTGAGATTGAGGAACTGATTGATGAGCGGCGGTATGGTGAGTCTCACCGCCTGGGGCAGGATGATGTATTGCATGGAACGTAAATAGGAGAATCCCGAGCTCCTGGCCGCCTCCATCTGCTCCTTCGGGATCGAACGCACGCCCGATCTGATGTCTTCCGCGATAAAGGCTGATGTATAAATCGTGAGCGCGATGACGGCGGCGGAGAATTCGAAGTTCATGTTGTTGAGCCAGTCGTTTACGGCCGTGGGGAGTAACTTGTATGACCCGAAGTACCAGAAGAATATCTGCACGAGGAGCGGGGTATTGCGGAAAAACTCGAGATACCCGTGCGCGAACCAGCGGATCGGTCGCACGTTGCTCATGCGCATGACCGCGATGAGCAAGCCTAAGACGAAGGCGAGCACAATGGAAACCGCCGAAAGCTCAAAGGTGGTTTTGATGCCTGTGAGGAGCCAATCGGCGTACTTCCCGGATGTTACGATCGACCAGTCGAAGTGATAATTGAACAACGAGAGTAGACCTCGCGCGGATGTATTTATGGAGTATCGGGCTTTTGTAGCGCCGCCCGATACTCCATGCCTGTTTGTTTATCTGTCGGCCGTAATCTTAAAATTACCCCTCTGCATTGGTGTGGCCGAATTCGGTCCGAACCATTTGTCGAATATCCTCTTGGCCTCGCCGCTCTTCTCCATGTCTAGCAGGGTCTGGTTCACGAAGGCGACGAAATTCTTGTCTCCCTTGCGCATGCCCAGACCGTACGGTTCATCGGAGATCTGGATATTGGGGATTTCGTACTGATCTTTATTAGGTGCGTGGGCAAGCAGTTCGGCGAGAATCGACTCGTCCGTCGTTACGGCGAATACTTTGCCCTGCTGCAGGGCGAGTAGCGCCTGAGGGTAATCGTCAAAGGAGAGGACTGTGGCTTTGGGTAACGCCTTGGCTGCATTCTGCTCGGAGGTGGACCCTTTGGCGGTGCCTATCCTTTTTCCGTCAAGGTCGGCAAGAGATTTCACCGATCCCTTTTTCACGATGAACTTCTGGCCGGTGAGGAAATAGGTATAGCTGAAGTCAATCTGTTTGGCCCGTTCCTCGTTCTTTGTCATGGTCGCGGCGATGATATCGATATTACCTTCGGTCAACTGCGGCATGCGGGTTGACGATGTGACCGGTTTCAATTCAAGCTTGACGCCGAGTTTATTGGCGATAGCTCTCACGAAATCCACATCGTAGCCAACGATCTCACGGGTTTTCTCATCAACGAAGCCGAATCCGGGCGTTGAGTCCTTGACTCCGGCCACGAGCACGCCTTTCTTCTTGGCGGTATCGAGCGTATCTGCTGCGAATACAGTCCCGTACAGACCGGCCAGGAGTAACAGTGCACACATCATTACGGCAAATCTTTTCATGGTCTTCCTCCTTCTTAATATTAGTGCATGGGTGAAAGCACTTCTTTTAAGAACTGCTTAGCCCTTTCATGCTTGGGGTTCTTGAAAAACTCTTCAGGGTGGGCCTCTTCGAGCACCTCGCCTTCGTCCATAAATATCACCCTGTCCGAGACCTCGCGGGCAAAGCCCATTTCATGCGTCACCACCATCATGGTCATACCCGACTGGGCAAGGTCCTTCATAACGAGGAGCACCTCGCCGATCATCTCCGGATCGAGTGCCGATGTTGGCTCGTCAAAAAGCATAATCCGTGGTTTCATGGCAAGCGCACGGGCGATCGCGACCCTCTGCTGTTGTCCACCGGAAAGCTGCGTGGGGTACGAGTTCTTTTTTTCTCCCAGGCCCACGCGTTCCAACAGAGCCATTGCCTGATCTTCCGCGTCCCTGCGGTTCATTTTGCGAATCTTTGTGGGTGCGAGGGTAACATTCTTCAATACGGAGATGTGGGGGTAAAGGTTGAACTGCTGAAAGACCATGCCGATCTCGGCCCTGAGTTTGTTGATATCGGCCTTTTTGTCTGAAAGGTCTACGCTGTCTACAACGAGGGTGCCCCTGTCGATAGGCTCCAATTTGTTAATGGTGCGGATGAGCGTTGATTTCCCCGAGCCTGAGGGCCCGCACACAACCACTACCTCTCCCTGGTTCACGTGGAGGTTGATATTTTTGAGAACGTGGAGGTCCTTGAACCACTTGTGGACCCCCTTAAATGTTATCATTCATCGCTCCAGCAGCCGTTTTGGTCCATGCTATATACTGAGTGTGTATCAGCAGTATGAGACAGTATACCCTACTCAATCGATACAATCAACACTGGCCTCCACTCTTTTTTCAAAATATGGGTGTGTTGACTGACAAAAGCTGGACGTGACAGGCTTTCGCAATAGATTTATCGGGTTAGACCTCGATCCGTCTTGAACTGTGTGCATGGATCGCACCTTAAGCTCGCGCGAGGGGGCTGATGACGAGCCTGTTTTGAATACTCTCTTAGCTCATTCTTGAGCGAGACGGGGAGGCTCCATACGGCTTCGCCGTTGGAGGGGGCTGATGACGAGCCCCTTTAAATGACCTCAAGCACGCCCCGTATGTCGTCGATGATGTAAGTGGCGCCCGCCTCCTCAAAAGCCGCCCTTTCGGTTCTGCCCGTGAGTACGCCCGCGGTTTTCACGTTGAGAGCGCGACCCGCCGCGATATCGGTCGGGTGGTCTCCGACGACGAGCGCATATTCAGGGGCAACATGGAGAAGGTCGAGCGCGCGCGTTACGTGAGCCGGGTCCGGTTTTACCTCGCGGATATCCTCGCGGGTAACCGCCACATCTATGTAGGCGTCCATATCAGGAAAGACCTGTCTCAATACGGCACGGCAGGTTCTCGTAATGATGCCGGTTCTCAATGTTCTTCGTTTGAGCTCTCTGAGGAGGCCCCTGGTATAGGGAAAGACATCCTTTCCCTGGGAGGCGTAAAGCTCAAGTGATGCCAGCCGTTCAAAGGCCCCCTTCTGGAAATTGGGACCTCGCTCGCCCATATTTTCCGCCAGCTTGTATATGGTTTCCACGATATACTGTTTTCGCGAGGCCTCTATGAGTTCCGGGGAAACATGTTGCAGGGCGAAGTTGAGGATCTCTCTGTTCAGGTGGCCGAAATCGAGCGTCAACTCGGTTAAGGTTCCGTCAAAATCAAAGATAACTGCTTTCATGGAAGATATTTTGTCTCACGGCTCCACAAAAAATGGGGTGAACGGGAAAGACCCCATTGACCCCATTTATGGTCCCTTTTTATGGGCCGGTCCTTTACGGCAGATCGATCCTTTTTGCCGAAATTACGTTGGGCAACGCCTGAATCTCCTTTATCACGCTGTCTTCCACTTCCTTGTCCACGTCGAGCAGGGAGATGGCAAGCCCTCCTGTGGCCTCTCTTCCGAAATGCATGCCGCCGATGTTGATGCCCCGCATGTAAAATACGTTGGCAATGCTCGCTATGACACCGGGTTTGTCATGGTTGTACACGAACAGCATATTGCCACCGGCAAGATCGGCCTCAAGGTAGATATTGTTGATTTTAATGAGCCGCGGTTCTTTCTTGCCGAAGAGCGTTCCCTGGACGGTGTTCTCATCCTTTTCGCCTTTTACGGTTATGGTGACGAGCGAGGTGAAATCATACTGTTCTGCTATCTTCACTTCTTTAACCGTGATACCCCGCTTCTTCGCCGCGAGCGGAGCGTTCACGTAATTCACCCCACTCATCTGGGGAGTGAGGACGTTCTTTAAGATACCCTGGGTGAGTACTTTTGTGTCCATCTCGGAAATTTCACCCATATACTGGATCTGTATCTGCTGAATGGGGAATTCCGTTATGGCCGACACAACGGTTCCAAGGTTTTCAGAAAGCTTGAGATAAGGGCCGATCTGTTTGGCCACTTCCAGCGAGACGGAGGGCACGTTGACGCTATTTTTGATAACCCCGTAAAAGAAGAATTCGACGAACTGGTTTGCTATGTCTATGGCGACCTTGTCCTGGGCCTCCACGGTAGAGGCGCCGAGATGGGGGGTACACACGGTTTTCGGCGAAAGCACGAGCGGATCATCCTTGGCAGGGGGTTCTTCATCAAAAACATCGAGGGCTGCAAAACCCACCTGTCCGCTCTCAAGGCCTGCCAGAAGGTCTTTTGCGTTTACGATAGGGCCCCGGGCCACATTGATGATGATGGCGCCCTTTTTCATCTTGGCGATGGCATCTTTGTTGATTAAGTCCCTCGTGTCTTTTACGAGAGGCACGTGGATTGCGATAAAGTCGCTCTCTTTGAGGAGCGTATCGAAATCGACAAGTCCGATCCCTTTGCTCGCCGCGAATTCTTTCGACACAAAGAGGTCATAAGCAATGACATGCATGCCGAGCGCAAGCGCTTTTTCGGCCACCAGGGCGCCAATGTTGCCGATTCCTATGACGCCTAAGGTTTTGTCGTACAGCTCGATCCCCATGAGGGCCTTCTTTTCCCATTTGCCCTCTTTCATGGTCTTGTCGGCGTAAGCAATCTTACGGGCTGCCGCGAACATAAGGGCGATGCTGTGTTCGGCTGCGGCCAGGGCATTTCCCTGGGGCGTGTTCATGACGATAATGCCTTTTTCTGTGGCTGCGGCCACGTCGACATTATCGACCCCTATGCCGGCCCTGCCTATTATGCGCAATCTGTTTCCCTTCTCGATGATCTCTTTTGTGGCTTTGGTGGCGCTCCTGACGATGAGCGCGTCGTAGTCACCGATGATAGCCTGCAGTTCCTCAGATTTGAGCCCGGTTTTCACGTCCACGACAAGGCTATTCGACTTTAGTATCCCTATCGCACTTTCGGACATCTGATCCGCTATGAGTACTTTTATCTCTTGTCCTTTCACTCTTGTACCCCCGAAAAAAGTTTATATATCTTTCAAGCTACCAACTGCTCCGGCTACGCCCTTGCCTCTCGAACTTGTAACCCAAATCCTTGAAGTTGAATTCGAGGGCGATTTTGATGTTACTTTCTACCAAATTACCACGAAAAACGTCAAGTAAAATGATCATTAGAAAAAGCCCCGGTTTTTGTGTTATATTTCACCGATACGGCAAAGTTGCACCTGTTATGCGTAAGGGATGTTCCTGGCCGATAGCACCGCGAAAAGGATAGACGCACCGTGATCGAACTGAACGTCAGGACCTCTAAAAGAATTGAGGCAATCAACATCACGGGTCAGGTCGCTCACGCAGTGGGAGGCAGACAAGGGTCTCTACTCCATGTTTACACGCCTCACACGACCTGTGGTCTTCTCATCAATGAGCAGGCCGATCCGGACGTGATCAAGGACATTCTCGCCGCCCCTGAGAGAGTGGCGCCGGCGAATCACCCATACCGGCATAGCGAAGGAAATTCCGATGCCCACATTAAATCGGTACTCACAGGCGCATCGGTCTCAATCCCTTTTTCCCAGGGCGCACCACGGCTTGGAACCTGGCAGGGGATATTTTTTATGGAATTTGACGGGCCGAGAGATCGGCGAATAATCGTTACGCTTATGTAAATTGTATGAAAGAGACGGAGGTATCCATGAACATGGCCATGTCGCGATGCAGGATCCTGATATGCATCCTTCTCATTATGTTGGTCGCCATTCCATTATACGCAAAGGATGACAAGATAAACCCCAAAGAGCCGGGCGCTTACATCAAGACGAGCCAGGGTCTCAAAAGGCTGCTACCCAATATCGTCTTTGATGAAGAAGGGCTCATCTACGTCGAAGCCAATAACCCCGTCCATTTTCTTTTGAAAGATGTGCAATATTTCGTCTTTTCCGGCAAATACGACTTCAAGGTGCTTACCCTGAACCCCATGCGATTTCTCGGACCTTCGCCGCTGGGTAAACCAAGACTCGCGTTCGGGAAGAATGTTGATTTCGATATCAAACAGATAGGGCCGGACCTCTATACCATTAAGCCCAAGGGCCTTCTGGGCAGGGGCTACTTCAGCCTCTGGATCAACGAAACAGCCTGGGATTTTATTCTCGACTGAATCGATCCTGCCGCCGCCTTATCCGCCTATGTGTTCTTTCTGATCAGGGGAGGAATCTTCGGTGATCTGGGGTGTTTTGATCATCCGGGAGGTGTCGTACCCCTTTGCAGCCAGGCTCTTCAGAAGGAGTTGGTAAAGTCCATCATCCATCTCAGGTCTGCGGGACAATATCCAAAGGTAATTCCTGCGGGGATTGCCCACAACGGCGTATTCATAATCTTTGCCCAGGTCGATAATCCAGTACTTGCCATAAAAGGGCCAGAAGAAGCTGACCTTCAGCCTGGCGTTGGTCTTTTTATCCACCACCCTGGCTATGCCCCTCACCGTCTTCACACGTCCATCAAAGCTATTGAGCCGGCACGCGTTGATTATCTCCACCCTGCCGTCCTGCCGCAAATTGTACTTAGCCCTCGCCGCAACACAGCCCTCCTCGAAACGGGTGGGGAGGCGTGCGATCTCATACCATGTGCCCATGTATCTGGCAAGGTCGACCTCCGGCACCACCGTAAGGGGCGAAACGTTAGGCCACAGCCTCATGATTGGAAGGGCCAAAGGCATGAGAAAGGTTGCCCAGGCCGCGACCAGGGCATTTAGCCTCATTCCTGGTCACCCATGCATATCACCTCAGTATTTTCAAACTTGCTTACGATATACCTCTCCACCTCTATTTTGAAAAGGGCGGTATCGGACGAGGAAGCAAACGACTCCAACTGGGGGTGCTTGCCGATATAAGAGCCAAGCGAATTTAGCCTCTCCTCTCCGCCCAACTCGCGCGCCAGACCGATCGCAGTGACCGCGGTTGCCTCCTGTGTGTCACCCGCTTTGTTGGTTCTGTCATCAACGAGCATAGCCACTTTCAGTTCCGCCGACAGGTTTGCATATTTTCGGGTAGCCCGAGGCGTTGCGAAGACAAGACACCGGAGGTCATCGGTCGCTGTGAAGCAGACCAGGTTTGAATACGGCTGGTTTCCATCGCGGGTTGAAAGGACGGCCAGGTTCTGATCGTCAAGAATGTTCTTCACCGTCTGAATCAGCGCTAAACGTTCCATGGCTTTCTCCTTTTCAACTCCCTGATTTGAATACGATACACTTCAGAAGCAGCGTCCATGTATTATGAATGATGACCCTCCACCGGCCTCTACCGTCGGTACTCATAACATCTTTGGCTCAAAAGCTGTGCTCCCATCTATTCCAGGTAGAACTCTATTCGATCCCGCCTTAGTCATCTCAAAGGAAGCGCGCGAACTCGGAAAGGAAGGTTACGGACACCTTTATGCCACTATACTCGCCAGAGCCTCTTCTATATGGGGATATTTAAAAGTAAACCCGCTACCGATCAGCCGGCGAGGCACGACCCTCTGGCCCTTTAATATAACCGTTATTCACAGGAAAGATTGTTAAAGATAGGACTTGACCATTCGGACGGTATCCGGTCATCTAAGAACTTCTTCCTGAACTAAACGAAATTGGTTCTTGTTTGAATATTGTAGCTTCCACGTGGCAATCGCCAGTATTTTCTATATTGCTTTTTCTATAAGGCAAGGATATGATTTAAACAAAATCAGAAACTGCGAACTTTAGTATACTGAATTGTCAAGCTCATGAAACAGGAGGGGTGAATGAAGACTTTGATAATTGCAACGGTCCTTGTTCTGTCTATCTTGCTTCCTGCCGCCTATGCAGATGAAGCGTCTCAGAAAGCAATCACGGAAGACCTACTGCAGATCATAAGCCCAATGGTGAGAATTATATGTGGATAGCCGAGAAGAGGCCCGATGGCTCGTACAAGGTTCGCTTCCGAAACATACCTCCGTCGGACAAAAGAGAAGATAAGGTGGAAGTTGGCGAGTGGGGCGTTTCCGGGGACATTCTCTTCGAGATCTACAAGGCTGATCTCATAGACAATAGAACCATTCCTGCAGATGCAACAGATCCGATCAACAGAGACGCTTACAGGATTCTGAAGCTCACCGATAATGAATTTGAGTATGAAGATCTCGATTCCTGGCAAAGGTACTCCGCAAAGAAAGTAGCCGCTGATTTTGTCTTTCCGGATAAGTAGTTGTACAGGCGTTTGGTGCTGCAGACCTCTAACAGCAGCGGCTGATTCGGGCGGTAGGACCACGAAGGAGAATATGGTACGAAGCATTTTAGTCCTCCTTATTTTGCTATTGATTCCACTTTCGGTCTTATCCGAAATTGAGAAGGTTGGAGAGCCATGTGAGAACGGCATCTGTCTCGCCTGGTGGCCCAAACTTACCCCCGTGAAGGGGTGGCACCACGAACGAGGGCCAAGCTTCCGCAATGCGATTAATATCCAAGTCCCTGACGGTTCTACATTTTCAGATGCAGAGACAGTTATTTATGCGCGAGCACTCTACAAGCCCGCAGTTCCTGAAATCAAATCACTCGACTTCCTGATTAAGGATGACCAAGAAGAGTTTATGGGCCGAGACCCTGCTATTACCGTAACTGAGGTAAGGGCTCTAAAGACTGGCGACGGACGGCTTCTTAAATCATACACATTCTTTCCTAAGAGCGAAGGTAACTGGGAACAAGTCTCCTACGGAGAAGAGAGCGACTTCTATCTCATATTCACGATCAGTTCCAGAAGCCGCGCAGGATACGAAAAGACGCTGAGTATTTACGAGCAGTACATAGGCCAATATAGAGAAGGGCCTTAGCAATGCCTGAACTGAACGGGGAGAAGATCAGGGAGATTAACTTGGGCAAGTCTCAGAAGATAGCGATGCTCCGAGTCAGTAACGTCAGCACCATTCTTGTGCTCACGTGTGTCCTCCTGATCACGCTTCTACGCGGTTCTGCATCGGCCTTCTGCGAGCAACCTCCGGCAAAACTGTGTAATGTATTCTTCTCCAACGATCTCGTGGTACATGCTAAGGTCCTGAAAACCGGATACACGAGAGATAAACCCGATATTGACTATTACGTTTACCACCTGGAGGTGTTGAAGGTATATCGAGGGAAGATCGGCAAATCAGTCACCGTATACACCGAAAATTCAACAGGAAGACTATCGCTAAAACCCGGGAACGAGTACATCGTTTTCGCGTTTAGGAACCAAAATGGCGATTATGAGGTGAATAATTACTGCGGAGAGGTTCAGCATTTTGAAGGCGAACCCTATTCAGCTCGCCTGGAAGAACAAATTCGAGAGCTAAAAAGCCGACAGTCGTGTGTTATAGAAGGGGAAGTTGTCGATAAGAACTGGAACCTTATCTCCGGCGCGAAGCTGACAATCGTGGGCAACAACATGCTAAGAGACATAACTGTCGACAAGAAGGGGCTCTTTAACATCACTGTCCCGCCAGGTAATTATCAAGTGCTTATTCCGGAGAACCTTCATGTTACGGATTACAGCTGGAGCGTGGCGGATAAGAACCCGGATAAAGTACGTCCTCTTTCCTTAGTTTCCGGGCAGTGTGTACAGATTCAATTGCAGGAACGATGAATCGGCGAAACTATGTACTACCCCCTGTTAAGAAGGTGTTAGCCAGGTGCTACTCATGAGAAATGTCACTACACTTCTCCTACTCATCGTTCTCGGTTTAACGGCTGCTATATCCTGGGGCCAGGATCGGCTCGGTGGCCCAAACCCGTGTCGCAAACATCCTCAAGTTAGTGGTGACTGTTTTAAGGTGCAGGGTCGAATCCGGCTATACGTGGGGACTCCAAGCGTTCGGATTTGGCCTGTCGGTACCAATCGGGTACTCGGTGTAAGCGAAGGGCGGTTCTACAACCCTGAATACTCCAACATGCCCCCTGACCTCTCCCGTCTGCTAACGGCTGATAACGAAATCTTTGCCGATCTTACAGTGTGCCCTTTTACCCCAGATGAACCGGGAGTTATGCGATTGGTATGTATCGATTCTGCGACACATGTGGTGGTGAAGGAAATTCGGAAATGAAAAACTGGCCAACTATAGACGGCGACCGAGAATGTACTTCCGAACTATGTATCAACCCTATAAAACGGAAGGATGACTATGTACATAAAAAAACGTATCGAACACGTATTGTGGCAGCCTTAGTTTGTGAAATTCTACTGGCTGTCTCTACGTCATTACTCTGGGCCAATGATAGGCCCCATTCTGTGGCCCGGCAATGCGTTGAGCAGGCTCTGCCGAGTGAAAATTTCTTTGCTTTCTATGATTCCCTTATGGAGGACAGCGTAAAAAGACAAATCGAAGACAACCTACGGTTTCGTGGATACGAAAAGACCATAACGGAGATTTATCAGCAAGTCACGAGAGACTTTCTTATGCGGGAGAATGCGTTGGCAAAAACATGGGACGAAGCGGCAACAAAGCTAACGTCAGAATTTTCTGAGACAGAACTGCGCGCAGTCCGGGACTATTACCAAAACCACAAATCCGATAAGGAGTTTCTTGAAACTCAAGCTGGAAGAAAGTGGCACGAGAAGGTGGAATCCATAATTCAGTCTGCCTTTGAGCACGTACGTCATAGTGTGTTTGAAGGTTCCAGATACGAGACGTACAGAAAAGATGTTGACGAAAAGATTGCGCTCTACGAATCTCAAGGAAAACTACCCGCCGGTCTTGTTCGTCGAGATGCCCCTCCGATGGAGTTGAAACCAGCTGATTCTGATGAACCAATCTTTCGAATATTCGAGGGCATACCGAAAGAATCAGAAAGACTCAGCTTTGCCATAGATGACAAAAAACCGTTGCTTGTGGTATCCACCATAACAGACCTGATTCTTGCTCAAGACGGTAAGGGCGTGCTTATCCGACTGAACGAGAAAGACACCAAAACCTTTGCAGAAATAACCAGGAAGTTTCAGGACAAGATACTCTTTGTACAATGTACGGATTCCCTTTTGGAAGGTATGCACATAACCGCACCCATTGAGGATGGCTACATCGGGTGGCAATATCCGCAGTCAGCAAAGGTTGCGGAGTATCTACGCAAGCGGTTCCGTGTTGGGGAGTTCAAGTGAACTATAACAAAGCGCTACCCAAAAAACATCTCCCGCTTAGTTCCCTGTGTGGCGATGAAAAGGAGCAGAAACCCATGAATCCTATACGTACCATATTCATAGCGGTGGGCCCGTTCTTCATCCTAATAATGACCTTTTCTGTCGAAGCCGCCGACAAGCCAGAGAGGCATCTTCCGTTCACTGCCGAACAGGATGCCGATGGAGCGCGCTTCGTATGCCTGACACTCGGGAAAAGTGTAGCTCCTTACACCTACGGATGACTACCCCGGTCTTCCCACTTCCTCGCGGGTTATTCCCGAGAGGAGTACCTGGTGGGCTTTCGATTTTTGCCTTTGACATATTGGTATTATTATTTGTGATTTTCTTACACTCGAGGCAGAAATACATAAGGCGATATAACGATTCCGATCGTAGCACGGGAGTATCCCATGAGCAGAAATAAGGTCATTCTATTCATCGTATCTGGACTCATTGTCACTTCGTGTTGCTGCACATACGTGGGCGAAGAACCAAGATTCCCTTCTTATGTGTCAGATGCTCTGTATATCCCTCCATCAGCAAAGGATATCCAATATAGGTCTTCCGATGGATTATTCACAGTCGGTTATCGGGCAAATATATGCTATCCGGCAAGAGATTTGATTAAGACAATGGCCGCCTCCATGCGATCCAAAGGTTGGGAACGTCTGAAAAATGACCCATTCACCCCGGGCATGGAACTGCCGCTGGATTATCCTGACAATGATCGGTATTGGCGGCCTTATCCCTGGCTCTCGTATTGGAGGGACAAATCCGGGAATGTAGTTCAATACACCTATGATTATGATGTCGGCACTAAACCATCGTCAACAGGGTTTTTTGAGGCTGTGGAGCGATCGTGCTCACTTAGGGTTAGTATCCTGTATTACTATCCCGGCGCTCTTGAGAAAGTGAAGAAGTTCGCTTCTGAGCATAGACCACGATAAGACGCATCGATAGAATGAATGCTATGTTTCTTCACGTAATCCGCAGTTCTTCGTGATATGCCCAAGGCTTGCTTTGTGGGTGGAATCAATAATATCGAGTTCAAGTTTGTTCAAATTGAATTACTTGACAATATACCACTTATATGCTACCTATATACATATAATGGTACTTAGCAAAGAGGAGGAAATAGAATGCCAAAGGAATTAGGCAATATAAGAATTTACTCGGTGCAGGATATAAGTAAGGCTCTTGACGTAAATGAAAGATCGATCAGGAAATGGCTAAGAGCTGGGTTGATCAAAGGACGCAAGATAGGAACGCATTGGTATGTGACAGAGGAAAATATCGGCTTATTTCTGAGCGGAGGCAAAGGAGGTGATGACACTGGTAACAATAAAAAGAAAAAGACAAAAAGAACGAAAACGAAAAAGGAGGATTCATGAAAGGTAGCATACAGAAAAAAGGTAGCATCTACTACGCCGTTATCCCGATCGGGGGAAAACGGAAGTGGTACAAAGGTGGAGACACCAAAAAAGACGCACAGCGAATCTTGACTGAAAAACTATTTGAGATCGATGCCGGCACTTACAAGGAAATACCTAAGACAACCTTTAAGGAGTTTGCAGAGTTTTGGTTAAACAGTTACGTGGAAGGAAATCTAAAGCCTTCTACGGCTAAAGGGTACAGGGACATAGTCAAGAAAAACCTTTCCCATTTCGACGGGCGAGTGCTTTCAGAAATTACAACGGGCCAGCTGCAAGCATATGTCACGAGGCGGCTGAGACTCGTATCTGCAAAGACAGTATGCAATGACACCATGGTTATGAAGCTACTCTTCAGACATGCCAGAAAGTGGGGCTATCTTAAGCTTAATCCCGCGGAAGACGTTGACAGGCCGAAACTGAAAGGTACTGAAGTTGAGATTTTGGAGCCCCATGAGCTGAAGCAACTCTTGGAAAAAACGGACCAGCGCTACCAAACTGCCTTTCTAACGGCTTTTCTAACCGGATTACGCGCAGGAGAGCTGTGGGCCTTGAAATGGAGCGATATTGACTGGAGTTCTGGGAAACTATTTGTGAGACGTTCAGTCTGGAAAGGAGGGTTTCAAACACCCAAGACCAGAAAGTCTGTCCGTAAAGTGGATATGCCGCAACAACTGATCCAGGCCCTCAAGAGATGGAAGCTGGCTTCTCCCGTGGGTGAACTTGATTTGGTTTTCCCTGGTATCAAAGGTGGCACTGCCAATCATGTGAACGTGATGAACCGTCAATTCTATCCGGCCTTACGAAGGGCAGGGCTCAGACAGGTGTCATTTCACAGTTTAAGACACAGTAACGCAAGTATGAGAATACAGGGAGGACAGAACATAAAATACATCTCTGAACAGTTAGGCCACTCGACCATAAGGATCACGTTGGACATTTATGGACACCTGTTTAATGATGTGAATTTTACGAAGCAACAAGTTGAATTATTGGAGAGTTCTTTCGAATCCGTTAGAAATCCGTTAGAAAACACCCCCAAAAGCCAAGTCAACGACTTGACCCCCCGAATACAACTAATTGAAAATATTGAAGGAAATATTGGAGGCGGCATCCGGATTTGAACCGGAGAATAACGGTTTTGCAGACCGTTGCCTTACCACTTGGCGATGCCGCCGTCTGATGCAGCGTATGGTGAATAGTAATTGGTGAAAATTCGAAGGAGCGAATAAGACGCGAACAGATTACCAAAGACTATTCATGAGCGACCAGGATTCGTAAGCGGGCAGCGTTACCCGCCTAAATCTCTCGAGGCGGAAAAACACCGCCACGTTTTAATGGAGCGGGAAACGGGATTTGAACCCGCGACTTCAACCTTGGCAAGGTTGCACTCTACCGCTGAGTTATTCCCGCACCGGATACTCTTTATAATACAAACGAGGTGTTTCTGTCAATCCTTTCTTATGCTTTGCCCTGCGGCGCGAGAGGGACGAGGATCACTTGCAATTTGCCGTATATTCTGGGATAATTGACAACGCATGACCTTAAAAGGGCCGATATATGCAGCAATTACCCTGCGCCAGATAAATCCCTCCCCATTCCGATCCGGACGGCCATGAACGATCTTGAGAATTACTTTCGCAACAACGAGAAGAGATTAATTCATAAGTGGCAGCATTATTTCGAGATTTACGATAGACATTTCAATTCCTTCAGAAACAAAGAAATATCCGTCCTTGAGATAGGAGTTTCCCATGGCGGCTCGCTTCAGATGTGGAGAGACTATTTCGGCGAGAAGGCCAAAATCTTCGGCGTTGATGTCAACCCTCACTGCAAAGAGCTCGAAGAAGACGGCATTGAGATCTTTATCGGCTCGCAGGAAGATAGAAAATTTCTCAGAGGATTACGAAACAGGATCCCGCCTGTCGATATCCTGATAGATGACGGTGGTCATACCATGAAGCAGCAAATATACACCTTCGAGGAACTCTATGATCACGTGGCCCCGAACGGAGTATATCTCTGCGAAGATATCCATACGTCCTACTGGAGGGATTTCGGCGGAGGATACAAACGGAAAGGCACCTTCGTGGAATTCAGCAAGGATCTTGTGGACCGGTTGAATGCGTGGCACTCAGAACAGAAGAGTAAACTCGATGTAACGCCCTTCACAAGATCTGCCTATGCGCTACACTTCTACGACAGCATACTCGTCATCGAGAAACGGCCAATAACACCGCCGTTTCATCTCAAGACGGGCGTGGAGGTGGTAAAACCTTACCACCCCAGGGTCTCAAAAGTAAAAAGACTCTCGTCAAAACTGAAGAATAGGCTCAACATAGAGTAGACAACACAGGGAACGTTACCAAATGCCATCCAAAATTACTTTCCGGACCATCGAATCAGAGAGCACCTTTCTTGATCCGAGAAAGGGTTACGAACCGACCACCATAAGATTCCAGGTGCGTATGGATCCACTGACGGGAAGGACGGGCCACTTCTCTCATTTTGGACGGATAACGCCGCAAAAACTGAATCTCGAATCATATTTGAGACCGGAGATAAAAGGTTTTTGTCCCTTTTGTCTCGAAAACCGCGAAACGGTTACCCCAAAGTTTCCGAAAGAGATCCTGCCTCAAGGACGGGTCTCGCGGGGAGAAGCTATGCTCGTCCCAAATCTTTTCCCCTACGAAGTTTACAGCGGGATCGTTATCATGACTGACGACCATATGGTGTCCCTAAGCGCCTTCACGGAAAAGAGATTGAGCGACGCCCTAATGATAGGCAGCGAATTCCTGAAAAGAACGCGAACGGTCAATCCCTCTCTCCCGTACCACCTCATGACCTGGAATTATATGCCCCCCTCTGGTGGAGGTTTAGTCCATCCCCATCAACAGTATTTCGCCACGGAATACCCCGGGAATCAATTTATGGATGAATTGAGGGCATCTGAAAAATTCTACGAAACTGAGGGCAGGACATACTGGCTCATGCTTATAGAGGAAGAGATGCGGCAAAGCGATCGTTTCGTAGGACAAACCGGAAATGCTTACTGGATGGCTTCATTCGTCTCTTTCAGCGTGCTCGGTGATATTCTCTGTGTCTTTCCCGATGTCTTTTCGATCGACGAGATCTCAGATGGCCATATTCATGATCTTGTCTCAGGGCTCACCAACGTGTTCCGTTACTATGAGTCAAACGGTGTTTGCAGCTTCAACATGTCGCTCTTCTTCGGACCTCACGGCCAACGATCCTTTCCATGCCACATGAGGATAGCACCGAGAACATTCCTTAACACCCGCGATTGGGCTTCAGACATGAACTTTTTTCAAGCCATTCTCGCCGAGCCGATCTGCGTGACGCTGCCCGAGGTGCTCTGCAGGGAGGCACGAAAGTTCTTTTAATGTGTCCGCGATCAATTGACATCCTGCAAAAGTGTGATATATTTGCACTATGATTGACGAGCTGATCACAAGAAACAGAAGCTACAGGCGGTTCTATGAGGATAAGCCGATCACTCGAAGAGAGCTTGAGAGCCTGGTCGAGCTCGCCCGTCTCTCCCCTTCGGCGGCAAACCTGCAGCCCCTCAAATTTATCGTGTCCCATAAACCGGCCAAGAATGAAAAGATATTTTCCTGTCTTGCATGGGCAGGCTATTTAAAAGACTGGCCCGGCCCCGAACAAGGCGAGAGGCCCTCGGGCTACGTCATCATACTTGGCGATACGAACATTACCAAGGAATTTGGCTGCAACCACGGCATCGCCGCGCAAAGCATACTGCTCGGGGCCGTAGAGAGGGGCCTTGGCGGCTGTATGATTGCTTCCATCCAGCGCGATAAATTGAAAGGCCTTCTCAATATCCCCGCCTACTATGAGATCCTGCTCGTCATCGCACTCGGCGAGCCCAAAGAGCGTGTTGTGATCGTCGAAGCGAAAGAAGGTGACATAAAGTACTGGCGGGACGCCAATAAAACCCACCATGTGCCCAAACGGCCCCTGAGTGAGATACTGCTCGATTTATAGCACGTAAGAACACCTCGTTTGATCGTGAAATTCCTCCTATGAAAATGTGTGAGAACGGTTTATTATAAAGCTACGTGAGAACAAAAGGCCGACTTCGTTAAGGGATTATGATGCCCACGGTGATAAAGATAACGGCGAAAGACGTGATCATTGAAGGCGAGCTCTTCGATACCGCCTGCGCACAGGCGATCGCGGGGAAGCTTCCTTTGGAGGCGCGACTAAGCGAATGGGGCGATGAGTTCTATTTTGAGGTCCCTGTCGCTATGACCCTCGACGGGTCTGCCACAAGGACCGTGAAAGTCGGGGACATAGGATACTGGCCACCCGGACGCGCCCTTGCTATTTTTTTCGGACCCACACCTTTGAGCACGAACGGTGAACCCGTGCCCGCAAGCGAGGTGAATATTGTGGGCAAGGTCCGGGGCGATGCCACGCTCTTAAGAAAAGCAAAAGGCACGTCAATGATCAGACTGGAAAAGGCCCCGTGAAGAAGACAGTTCTTCTCGTTACAGCACCCGTTGCGAATCTGCGAAAAAAGCCTGAGGATGCATCCTTAAGCTATACCCACGACGATCTTCAGTTGACACAGCTTCTTTTCAATGAAATCCTCCTCTATCATGGCGAGACCGAAGACTGGTATTTTGTGGAGGCCACGGAGCAGAAAAAAGCTCTTCCACGCAAGGCCTGGCAGGGCTATCCCGGCTGGGTGAGGAAGGATGCGGTCGTGGTAGCTGACCGTGCCCCGATATTCAATACTATCGTGAATGACATAGGGGTAATTATATGGAAAACCCCTGAGCCAAAGGCGGAGCCGCTATTGCCCCTATCCATCGGGACGAGGCTCGCCGTGGAGTCTAGCCCCAGGGAAAAGTATTATCGCAAGATTGTTTTGCCCGACGATGAGCGAGGCTGGATAAAAAAAGACGAGGTCATTCTCCTGAGACGAGCGATTTCCTCCTCTCGATTACGACACGCCGTCATCGAAACTGCCGGGCGTTTTCTTGACGCGCCCTATCTCTGGGGAGGACGGGGCGTTTACGTGTCGGAGACGTTGCAGCGTGTACGCTCCGGGGATAAGCGAAAAGGTCTAAATAGATCCAGAAGAGCAAAGTCGGAACCTCGGATCGTTTCGGGCGCCGTCTGTGGCGTTGACTGCTCGGGCCTTACAAATCTCGCGTACCGGGTGAACAACATAGATATACCGAGGGACGCTCACGACCAATGGATAGAAGCGAGACCAGTCCCGCTTAAGAAATTAAAACCCGCGGACCTCATTTTTGTATCGGCAGAGGGCGCGCATGAGAGGATCACGCACGTCATGCTATATACGGGAGGGGAGGGCTTCATCGAGGCGTCGGAAACAGGAAGCACAGTACGGACGAACACCTTTGAGACAAAATTCGGACTAACGCTTCATCGCATCGCCGGTGAGGGATTTGTGGTGAAGAAAAAAAGAATATATCTCGGGACCGTGATACCTACCCTGGAACAGAAATGAGAGTGGTCGATCGTATACTCCTGAAAGAAATCGTGCGGCCTTTGCGTACGACCTTTTCAACTTCGCTTGGCCAAAAAGACGTGATGAAAAGCGTAATCGTTCAGATTCGTCTTAAAGACGGCTTAACAGGCACGGGCGAATGCCCGACGAGCTTTGCCGTGAAAGACGAAACCGTAGCGGCCATCAAATGTATTATCCGTGACGTTAGCCCGCAGCTAAAGGGACTCCCCATTGAGGCCTACGGTGAGAAGATAGGTGAGTTCCGAAGACGCTTTCCGCAGTATCCCATGACCATATCCGGACTGGAAGTAGCCCTGTTCAGGGCGTATCTCGCGAGCGCGGGCAGGACAGAACACGCCTATTTCGGAGGAAAGCTTGATGTACTCGAAACGGACATTACCATACCCTACACCACGGATATCAACACAATCGAAACGTGGATCGAATATGCAGTAAGAAAAGGGTTTACCACATATAAATTCAAGGTGAGCGGACGTCTTCGTGATGACGCGAACCTTATCTCCGAGGTGTACCGGCGATTGAGAGATAAGATGCGCGCATTCACTGTGCGGTTGGACGGCAACCAGGGCTTCACAGAAAAAACCTGTCTTGATTTCTTCGATTTCCTCGTGAGAAACGCCTATCCGGTTGAGCTCTTCGAACAGCCGCTGCGTAAGGACGATTACAGAGGATTGAGACAGATAAAGAAGCGCTCCCCCGTGCCTATCATCCTCGACGAGACGGTCTTTACTGTCACCGACCTTGAGCGCGCCGTAGAAGATAATCTCTGTCACGGTATTAACATCAAGATAGCGAAAAGCGGGATCGACGAGTCGCTCAAGCTCTATAAGGCCGCGAAGAAGCACGGACTCAAACGTATGATCGGCTGCATGACCGAGACCATGGTGGGGCTTTCGGCGGGTATAGATTTCGCCGCAGGCAAAGGCGGATTCGACTATATCGACCTCGACGCAGTGCACTTTCTTTATCACTGCAACACGTACGGTCCCATGCGCATTGTTGGTAAGAGCTACATTCTGTCTGGCGGATAGACCCAAGGCGCATAAGGTTTTGGGGCGACATTATCCAAGGCCGCATTCATTGACAACCGTGCATGGGAAATACTAATACTTCGTAAAAGCCGGATAAAGGGGCTCACATAGTACTAAACCGTGAAGGCGCTTGAGAGGATGAGGAAGATGGCTCACCGGTCTTCCATGACCAACTGAAAAGCTCTGCCAAAGATGAGAGAAGCATAACGACAACAAGGCGATCGACACGGGTCTTACGATTGAGAGGGCGGTTAAGACGGTGCTATCCATGAAGCAAGTAAGAACGCCCGATTTGGGTGGGACGAGTAGCACCGCCGGGGTCGGAGATGCCGTGCCGCGTCAGATAATTGCGCCATTGGGTGAGTTACAATAAGCGGTAATCGGATATGCCGTCAAGGACCATTTGAATGCCGATGGTCGCCACAACAAGACCCGTAATCCTGATCAGGGCGCCCATGAACCCGTGCCGCGTCAGGACGCGGCTGATCGCACCCGAATAAAGCATGATGATGAGGTTGATGAGAACGGCAGCTATGATTGCGATTGACGTCATAAAAATGCCGTACTTGACCGGAAACGAAAGCGAGGCCGATATAGTGGCCGGTCCCGCAATCATGGGTGATGCAAGAGGCACAATGGACATGTCTGCAAGTTTCATGTTCTCGTCGAACTCGAAGAACACGCCCTTGTTCAATGCCTCGAATCCACGATAGAGCAGTACCAATCCACCGGCTATCTTGAAGGCATAAATCTGAACATGGAAGATGTTTCTCAGTATGATGTTGCCCGCCACGGAAAAAAAGATCAGGATCAGTATGGCCACAAGTGATGCCCTGAGCGCTACCTGTCGTATTTGTTTGAAGTCGGCCTTTTCAGACAGGGTGGAGATAATAAAGATCTTGCTGATCGGGTTGATGAGCGCCACCAGGGCGAGCATGCAATCAAGAAAGTGCTTAAGCCAGATCTCGTGAAACATGGCTCTTACCTCTTTGTCCTTTCCCGGACGACGACCTCTAATCTGCCCTTGAAAAGGCTCACCACAAGGTTCTCGTCTTTTTCCACCCAGCTGCTGTCGAGGACGATTTCACCGGTTTGTTTTTTTTGTGTGACGCTGTAACCGCGCTTCAGAATGTTATCGGGGTTCAAGTCTTCGATTCTCTGTGAAAGGCCCTCCACCTTCTTTCGCGTGTCCCTCATGTAGTTGGAAACGCCATGCATGAGGCTCGCGGCGAGGTCATCGAGGTACATGCTGTGGCTTGCAAAGAAGTCCTTCCTCTCTCTTAATTCCGCCGCATTATGATAAAAGAGAAATTTGGCGCGCTCAATCCTGTTCTTCATATTCTGTGCGAGGCCATTTTTGAATGCTTCGATAGCACCCCGTATGTCGTTCTTGTCCGGAACCGTCATATCCGCGGCTGCAGTGGGTGTTGGCGCCCTCACATCGGCGGCGAAGTCGGCGATAGTGAAATCGATCTCGTGGCCGACCGCCGAAACCACAGGCGTTACGCAGGCGCAAATTGCCCGGGCCACGTTCTCTGCGTTAAAGCAGGCGAGGTCTTCAAGGGAACCGCCGCCTCTGCCCACAATGATTACATCGACATTCTCCGCCGTGTCCAGGTAATGGATGCCCTGCGCGATCTCGGCGGATGCTTCTTCTCCCTGGACCTTCACAGGGTATATGACTACAGACATATTTGGGAACTTTGAGTAAATAATCCTCAACATGTCCCGAATCGCTGCTCCCACGGGGGATGTGACAATGCCCAACCGTCGGGGTAAGAGGGGCAGGGGTTTCTTTCTTGTTTCGTCGAACAGACCTTCCTTGAAAAGCTTCTCTTTGAGTGCGAGGAATTGGAGATAGAGGTTCCCCTGGTCCGTCTTTACCGTCATATCAGCGACGATGAGCTGGTATTCGCCCCGCTTCTCGTAGACGTCAATCCTCCCCTCGCAGACCACGGTGTCGCCGTCCTTTAAGAGTGGCTTGCCGGAAAACTTTCCGCGATGATTAAAGGCCACAGCTTTCATCATGGCCGTATCATCTTTGAGCGTGAAATAGAGGTGTCCCGAGGGATAGAGCTTGGCGTTGGAAACCTCTCCCTCCACGCGGACGTTTCTGAAACGTCCGCCTATGAGTTGCTTGAGTATTGCCGTGAGTTCCGTCACGGTGTAGATCGCTGTGTCGACTGTGGGAAAGAGAACCATTTATTTTTTTAAATAATCCTTCATACGTTTCATGGAGCAGAACTCGCCGCACATGCTGCACACATCATCGCGAAGGTTCCTCTCTTTACGAAACCGTCTGATCTTTTCCGGGTCGATCGCGCATTTGATCTGACCCTCCCAGTTGAGCGCTTTGCGGTATGTGGACATTGCCCTGTCGCGCGCAAAGGCTTTTTCGTTGCCGCGTGCAACATCCGCCGCGTGGGCGGCTATCTTTGTCACCATGACACCGTCCCACACATCCTCAGCCGAGGGCAGACCCAGGTGTTCTGACGGGGTTACGTAGCAGAGAAAATCCGCCCCGAAGTATCCGGCGAGCGCACCGCCGATGGCGGAGGTAATGTGATCGTAACCGGGGGCTATATCTGTCACGATAGGCCCCAACACATAAAAAGGGGCCTCGTTACAGAGTTTCTTCTGAAGGACCATGTTTGTTTCGATCTGATTGATCGGGACGTGTCCGGGGCCTTCGATCATGACCTGCACGCCCTCATTAAGGGCCGCTTGGCAGAGTTCGCCCAGGATCACGAGTTCCTCGATTTGCCCCCTGTCCGTGGCATCCGCGATTGAGCCGGGCCGTAATCCATCGCCGAGACTCAGTGTCATATCATATTTTTTTGCGATGTCAACGAGTCTGTCGAATTGTTCATACAGAGGGTTTTCTTTCTTATTGACGATCATCCATTCCGCAAGAAACGCCCCGCCGCGACTGACAATGTCTGTGATCCTGCCCTGTTTCTTAAGCCGGTTTAGTGAGTTCTGTGTGACACCGCAGTGGACGGTGACAAAGTCCACACCATCCGCGCCATGTTTCTCGATCACATCAAATATGTGCCCGGGGTCCATGCGGGTGACCGGTTTTTTCTTTTTCACCGTCTCCACCGCCGCCTGGTAGATAGGTACAGTACCTACCGGTATGGGCGCCTCGGCCAGAACGATCTTGCGTATCTCATCGAGATTGCCGCCGGTGGAGAGGTCCATGAGCGCATCGGCGCCGGCATCGCAGGCCATTTTCAGCTTGGTCAACTCGTCTTTGATTCGGACGCGCTCCGGGGAGGTGCCGATATTGGCGTTCACCTTTACACAGAGGCCCTTACCCACACCCTTGGGTATAAAATTCTTACGCCTGTTGTTGGCAAGGATCGCCGCTTTGCCCTGGGCAATACTATCGCGTAGCTGAGTGATCTCAATCCCTTCATCGCCTGCCACGCGCTTCATCTCGCGGGTGAACTTGCCTTGTCGTGCCTTAATCAGTTGATTTTTCATGGTCTTTTCGTCCCCGTTCGTTCTCTCAATTTGATGTGATTCATTATGCCTGTCGATATGTAGAAGTATCCTTGCTTATCAATTCGGTAACTTTCCTTAAGCATCTCGTGCATCAATTTTTCAGAGGCAAAAAAAGCGTCTTTGGGAGAGCATCCTGCGACGAGACAGGAGATCATCGACGCGGAAAAGGAGCATCCCGTACCGTGTATTACCCTTTTCAGTCTTCTTCTCTTCCAGCGCACAAGCTCCTCGCCATCGAAAAAGATATCCACCGGGTCGCCCCGGAGATGGCCGCCCTTGACCACGACCGCCTTTGGTCCTTTCTCAAGGATAGCCCGCGCCGCTTCCTCCATGTGCTCTTCTTTTGTGATTTTCATTCCTGAGATCAATGAAGCCTCGTCGATGTTCGGCGTAACCACCGTTGCCAGGGGAAAAAGCCGTGCAATCATAGTCCCGAGACCCGCGTCAGTAATGAGCCTTAAGCCGTTCTTGGCGGTGATGACAGGATCGATGACCAGAGGGATGCGCTTGAGTTTCACGATGTGTACGATTTCCCGGACGTAGTAAGCATCGCAGGCGACCCCCACCTTGATGCCGTGAAGCGGAATCTCTTTTCCCACAATTGCTATGATCTCTTTAAAGAGCTTACCCGGTGTTGGGTTAAGAGCAACTACACCCCCCGGTCCCTGCACAACCGAGCAGGTAGGCGCTGAGAGCCCGTGCATGCCGAGGGAGAAGAACGTATCCATGTCTCTCACGATGCCGGCACCCGAAGAAGGATCGTATCCCGCCACGGTAAGAATATTCTTCATATAGACCTTGCCGACTGCCATCTATCCCCTCTTATTCTTTCATGCAGCAGACGAAAAATATATCATATTTTCATGGCCGTCAGTACCAAAAAAGGCTGAGCGGCAATGGAAAATAAGAACGGAAAGGGGGGAATGAAGATATCTTCAAGAGAGATATTCATAATTAATCATATTGCTTCAACTCGTGGTGGGTGTTCTGGGATGTGCCGTGCTCGACCGTGAGGCGCAAGTCCCGTATCAGGTAGCGAGACAGAGGGAGTCATCCGGCGAGCGCGGGCGGATGCGAGCTTTGCCGGAGGGTAGGCGAGCGTGAGAAGCCGCTTCAAGACTGCGTTTGGGAAAATGCCTGTTGACCTCGCAGCCGTAATCTATATAAAATAATTTATTAGAGAAGAGGCCAAGTGGAAGGATATATAGCGCATTACGGGTATATAGGGATCGCTATAGGCACGTTTCTCGAAGGAGAAACGACCGTGCTTCTTGGAGGGATTTTTTCCAAGCTCGGATACATGCACATCTGCATGGTCATGCTCTACGCTTTTGCAGGTACCTTTATCGGGGATTGCACGTTTTTTACCATCGGAAGGTTCTTCGGAAAGAAGATCATCGAACGGTTTGCCTTCATTCGCAGCAAGACCGCCCTCGCCAATAAGGTGATCAAAAAATACGGTAATTTCATCATCTTCATTATCCGTTTCCTCGTGGGCATACGGGTCGTGGTTCTGATCCTGCTCGGTTGCACAAACGTGAAGATGCGTAAATTTGTGCTGTTCAATATCATCAATTCGATCGTGTGGAGCATTATCGTATCCCTTATCGGATACGCCTTCGGTCAATTCATCTTCGTATTCGTGAGCGATATCAGAAAGTACGAATCCACTATCATACCTCTCGTAATGGTTTGCGTGATAACCCTGATCCTTGTTTACCGACATGTGGTCAGAAAGAAGGAGCAAAAGACCTATGGAAATGAATGAAAAACTTGTGCGGGAATTGAAGAAGAAACTGGAAATCGAGATAAGCAAGAAAGAGATTGAGATCGTCGAACATTGGCAAAAGCAGCTTGAGGCCATATACAAAAAGAAATACGAAAATCTCGGGTCTCTGCAGATCGAGATCAAAAACCTCATGGACCGCATGAGTAACCGAACGATGATCTTAACCAGGATGGTGAGGGACGAATCGTGAACGCTCGCATATTTATAGAGGCATGGGGCGGGTGGCTAAGGATTGCAAGTCGCAGTATGGCAGATAAGCGCGAGCCAATCTCTCTGGCTTGTTGGCGATGGCGCACGGTTCTCTTGCTTCCGATACTCCTGGGGATACTGTGTGCGCCCCCGGTCTTTGTTTCCTGCTCAGACGCACAGGTTCTCACTAAAAAACCTGCACCCATAGAGAAAAGGGTCGCCGATGTCGAAAAGGACGTCTTGAGGCTCGACAGGCAAGTGAATCTGTTCAATCTCGATGCCCTTCCCGACTACCTTATGCTTTGTGACAAAAAGGTGCCTATCATCAATGAAGATGTGCGCGAGAGGTTTGAGCGTGAGCTTTTCCAGTTGCTCGAAAACAGGGGATTGCTCACCATCATCGTGAAACGGTACTTCAAGTACCTTCCGACTATAGACGAGGAGATTGAGAAGATGTCGCTTCCTCCAGACCTCGTGTATCTCGCCGTTACGGAGAGCTATCTCAATCCACGTTCCATATCGAGTGCGAACGCGGCGGGCATGTGGCAATTCATCAAGGAGACGGGCCAGAAGGAAGGGCTATACATAAACGACAATATCGATGAGCGTTACAATATCAAGACATCGACACGCTCCGCGCTTGCCCACCTCAAGAAGCTCTATGACGAATTCAACGACTGGTTCATCGCTATGGCCGCCTACAACGCGGGCGCGGCCAGGCTTAGGGAAGCTATCGAGAACCAGAATACCAGGGATTTCTTCGATCTCTATCTACCCGAGGAGACAGAACGGTATGTATTCAGGGTGATGGCGCTCAAAGAGATTATCTCCAACAGAGAACGGTACGGTATCAACATAGACGATAAGGAGCTGTACAAACCGGTCAACCTGCAAGAGGTCACCCTGGAGCTGGATAAAGAGATACACAGTAACATTCTGGCCAAGGCCATGGAAGTCTCATACAGGACCTTCAAGCTATACAACCTCCAGATCAGGAAATACAAGATGCCCAAGGGAATATACCGGATCAATGTGCCCGCTGAAAAGAAGGATCTTTTTCTTAAGCACTTGAAGGGCATGAGCTACATAACGGTCTTCGTGGAGCCGCGATGAGCGCCCCTTAACCCTGCAAATTCTTTTGTTCACATGGTCGCCCATAGAACCGCGGACGGCAAAGCAACGAAGTATTGTGGCGTAATGGCACGTACACAGAGGATTTTAGGGCTTGCACGTGTGGTCAACACCGCTTAAGACAGGGGGAAAGACAAGTTCTGAGTAGAAGCAATTTATTCATTGACAGAGACCCCCCCATTCAGGTATGTATAATAGATATTGTGAAAAAAAGAACGTAATAGAACACCTGTTGAAATCGATGGCTGACGTCACTTGTTGAGAGGTTAAGGCGTGTTCCAATATGTTGCGATATTCGGAATGATGTGTTTTGCGGCCATTCTCGCAGTTCTTATCATCGGTCTTTCCTACGTGTTTGGTCAGAGGACGAGAAACAAAACCAAGCTTGCCCCCTATGAGTGCGGCATGACAACGAGCGGTCCCACGCGCAGGATCATGACCATACGCTACTACATCGTGGCCATGCTCTTTCTGGTTTTCGATATCGAGATCGTCTTCCTCTACCCCTGGGCAGTTATCACGAGAAGGCTTGGCCTCTTCGGCTTCCTGGAAATGCTGGTCTTTGTCTTCATCCTCTTCGTAGGATACCTCTATGTATGGAAAAAAGGGGCATTGGAATGGGAATAGAAGATAGCGTACCCGTAAAAATGGTCGATTTTATCATCAACTGGGCGCGAAAGAATTCCCTCTTTCCCGTCACCTTCGGCCTTGCCTGCTGTGCATTGGAGATGATGGTCGCAAGCTCGGCTGAGTACGATATCGCCCGTTTCGGGGCTGAGGTTTTCAGGCCGTCGCCCAGGCAATCCGATCTCATGATTGTAGCCGGAACGCTCACCAAAAAGATGGCGCCCATGGTGAAACGGATATACGAGCAGATGCCTAACCCCAAATGGGTCATCGCCTTCGGCGCCTGCGCTTCGTCAGGGGGCATATTCAGGTCCTACAGCGTGGTGCAGGGCGTTGATCAGATCGTTCCCGTGGACGTCTATATTCCCGGATGCCCTCCGCGCCCCGAGGCCCTGCTTACCGGCCTCATGGAACTTCAGAAGAAAATCCAGAAGGAAACGATAAAAGATAGACCGTTAATCACATTACCTGGAAAGACGGCATGAGCGAGCAACAGGAACTTCTCAAAACGCTTTCGGATAGATTCGGACAGAAGATATCGGAGGCATATTTGTCCTTCGGCGAGCCGGTCGTGAAGGTGGGCAGGGACAGTCTGCGTGATCTCATTTCTTTTCTCAAGAACGACCCCGGACTCTCTTTCGATATGCTTGTCGATCTTTTCGGCGTGGACTACCCCGAGGCCGAGCCACGCTTCGAGATCGTCTATATTCTGCGCTCCACGAGGAACAACAAACGGGTGACGATAAAAACGAGAACCAGACAGACGGGTATGGACACAGTGAGCGATCTTTTTAAGGCGGCCGAATGGCTTGAGCGAGAGATATACGACATGTTCGGCGTGCAGTTCGTGAATCATCCCGATCTTCGCAGGATCTACACGGATGATGATTTTGAAGGCCATCCGTTGAGAAAGGATTTCCCTCTTCAAGGGCGCGACTACGACAAACCCTTTACCGTGACATTAGAGGAAGAAAGAAGTAAATGACAGAAACCAAATACATGACGCTCAATATGGGACCGCAGCATCCCGCAACCCACGGGGTGCTCCGGTTTGCCCTGGAGCTCGATGGCGAAACAGTTGTAAAGAGCACTCCTCACATTGGATATCTCCACCGCGGCGTGGAAAAGCTCATGGAGAGCAAGACGTACTGGCAGTCGGAGCCGCTCACCGACAGACTTGACTATACGAGCGGCATGTCGAATAACCTTGCCTATTGTCTGGCGGTCGAGAAACTGCTCGGTATCGAGATACCGAAGAGGGCTCAGTACATCCGGGTGATGTTAAGCGAACTCCAGAGGATAGCGGCCCACATACTCTGGCTTTCCACGCATGCCCTGGACATCGGCGCCATGACGCTCTTCTTTTACGGATTCCGGGAGAGGGAAAACTGTCTCAAGGTCCTGGAGACCGTATCGGGGGCCAGGCTCATGCCTGACTATATCCGTTTTGGGGGTTTAAGGGAAGATCTTCCCGATGAGTTCATGGAAAAGGCGAGGATCTTCATCGATGATTTCCCCCGAAGGGTCGATGAGTACGAAACACTGCTCACGAAGAACATCATATGGATAAAGAGGACCCAAGGCATCGGGCTAATTTCCGCGCAAGAGGCCATAAACTATAGCGTCACCGGCCCCGTGCTGCGCGCCTCAGGCGTCAATTACGATGTGCGTAAGGCCTACCCATATTCGAGTTACGAGGACTTTGATTTTGAGATACCGCTCGGGGATAAGGGCGATGTGTACGACAGGTATCTCGTGAGACTCAAGGAAATGAGGCAATCGGCAAGGATCGTCACTCAGGCCCTGGATCACCTCCCGAAAGGACCGGTACGCGCACCGGATCTTAAGCATGTGCCGCCGGAAAAGGAGTCCGTAAAAAATGACATGGCGGCCCTCATACGCCATTTCAAACTTATGGCAGATGGCGTGGAGCCGCCGAAGACAGAGGCCTACGCGTCGATCGAATCCTCCAAGGGCGAACTCGGCTTCTATATTATAAGCGATGGGACGAACCGGCCTTACAGGGTCCGTATCCGTCCGCCGTCATTCTTAAATCTCGCCTCTATTCCGAGGATGATTGAAGGAGCGCTTGTGGCAGACGTGATCGCCGCTATAGGCAGTGTCGACGTGGTGTTAGGGGAGATAGATAAGTAAGGACAGATATGGCAGACGTGATTTTCAGTTCATGGCAGGGTACGATAATCGATAACAGGGGCAAAGCCAGCAATGAATGCGCCCCGCTTCAGGTAAAGCTCCCCGATGAATTCGAAAAAGGTGTTTCTGTCAAAGCCTTCATGGGATGGGACGGCATCATCATCCGCGATGAAGCCGTGGATATTGTGGACATGTGTCTCAAATATGTGAGCGCCGTGCAGAAAGAGTCCTGCGGCAGGTGCCTGCCTTGCAGGATAGGAAGCAAGGTCATCTGGAATATGCTCAAAGAGATCGCTTCGGGCCAGGGCGGGGTGGGCCATATAGAGAAGATCAGCCAAATCGCAGCCACCATACGGGATGGGTCAAAATGTCAGATCGGGCAGACCGGTTTTGTGCCTGTTTTGCACGCCCTTCAATATTTTGCCCCCCGATTTGAGAGTGCCCTTGGAAGCGGCCAGGCGGCGCGTGAAGGGACATACCAGATCTCTGTCACCGCGCCGTGCATGAGCGTCTGTCCCACGCAACTTAACATCCCCAGATACGTGGAAGATATATACGAAGAAAGGTTCTCCGACTCCCTGGCTACCATTCGTAGTGGCACATGTCTCGCCGGCACGTTAGGCAGAGTGTGCGTGAGGCCGTGCGAATCGAATTGTAGAAGGGCCAACATCGACGAACCCGTCGCCATCAAACATCTGAAGCGATTCGCCGCCGATTACGAGATAGAAAAGAATGTCAAACCGTCTCTTGCGCGAAGTTCAGCCGAGGATGCGCCGAAATCGTCTAAGAAGGTCGCCGTGATCGGTGCCGGACCTGCCGGACTCTCCTGCGCCTACTACCTTGTACAGATGGGACACGCCGTCACCGTATTTGAGCGCTTGAGTGAGCCGGGTGGCATGGCAGCGGTCGGTATCCCCGATTATCGTCTGCCGCGCAGTATCCTCTCCGGCGAAGGCGCCTTTCTCGAATCTCTGGGCGTAGAAATCCGGTACGGTGTCTCAATTGGAAGGGACATGACGATCGGCGAGCTTATGCGCGAGTTTAACGCGGTATTCATCGGCGTGGGCGCGCACGGGAGTTCGCCCATGGGCGTCGAAGGCGAGGACAAGGGTTACAGGGGATTTATTGCCGGCGTCAAATATCTTCTCGATATCAACACGGGCAAAGACCCGTACCCGGAAGGAAAGAAAGTCGTTGTGGTCGGCGGAGGTAACGTGGCCATGGACTGCGTCAGGTCCTCCTTCAGGGTTGGCAAGCCGGATGTACACCTCGTCTACCGAAGGACAAAGAAAGAGATGCCCGCAGACCCAGTAGAGATTCACGAGGCGGAGGAAGAGGGCGTTGAGTTCCATTACCTCTGTAATCCCAAGCGGATCATCGAGAAAGACGGACGAGTCGTCGGCGTGGAATGCATCCGCATGGAGCTCGGCGAACCGGATGCGAGCGGCCGGAGAAGACCGGTGCCGGTACCCGATTCTGAATTCGTCATGGAGACCGATATTCTCATACCCGCCATCGGACAGGTGGTCGATTTTTCCTTCCTTGAAAAAGAAGAGTCCTTCGCGTTCACCAAATGGAATACTTTTAAGGTCGATCAGGAGACCTTCGAGACGTCCGTAAAAGGGGTTTTTTCCGCCGGTGACTGCGAAACCGGCCCGGATGTGCTTGTGCGCGCCTGCGGCAACGGCAAGAGGGCGGCATGGAAGATCGATGAATATCTGCGAGGAGATACGCCAAGACCCCGTACGAGCGAGCGATTCGTACGTTTCTTTGCAGACATCAAGGTCTATGACAAAAAGGAAAAGCTCGGCATTGTGGGCGACAAGAAGAGACTTCATCTCAAGGCCATGGAGCCCGAAAAGAGGAAATGGACCTTCGATGAAGTCGAAGAAGGATATAAAGTAAACGAGGCAATGGACGAGGCATCGCGCTGTCTTCGCTGTTACAGGATAGGCATGATCGCGCTTTGAAAAAGGGAAACTGCATGATAACGCTCACCATAGACGGCAAAGAGGTACGGACTCAGGAAGGGAAAACCATACTGGAGGCGGCACGGGAGAACGGCATCACCATACCCACGCTGTGCTGGCATAAAAACCTCTCCCCCATCGGTTCGTGCAGGCTTTGCATTGTGGAGATCGACGGATATGAGAAGCCCATGGCTTCCTGCACTACCACCGTAGTGGAAGGCCTTTCGATTATTACCAAATCCGAAAAGCTCTTCAGGATGCGGCAGGAATACCTCAAGTTCCTGCTTATCCATCATCCTCTCGAGTGCCCCATATGCGACGCGGGCGGCGAGTGCAGGCTTCAGGATTGCACCTTCGACCACAGCATCGAGAAAGTCGATCTTGCCGCCGATAAAGAGGCTCGTCAGGCGGTACCCTATGCCACACCGCTTATCCGGTATTCGCAGGAAAGATGCGTGCTCTGCCTTCGCTGCGTTCACGCGTGCAGGGAAATCTCCGGAAGAGGGGTACTGGCCCTGGAAGAGACAGGGATCAGGGCAAGGATGATGCCGGCGAGACCCGAGGAGTGCATCTCCTGTGGCGAGTGTCTTTTTGTCTGTCCGGTGGGTGCGCTCACGGAACAGGTAAGTCCGCTCAAAAGCAGGAAGTGGCAGACCAGGCGAAAGGCCACGACCTGTCCTCATTGCGGTTTCGGATGTTCCGTCACCCTGGACGTTTACGAGAACAGGTTCATCACCAAGGTAATAAGCGATGTGGAGAGACCTCCCAATATGGGATCGCTCTGCGTCATGGGGAGGTTTGGCTACGATTTTGCCAACCACCAGGCGCGCGTCGCTAAACCCCTGCTCAAAGAAAATGAAGATGCGCGCCCGTGTGAGCTTACGGATGCCGTGGAGGCTGTGGCCGCAGGACTAACCCGTCTTAACAGGGCGGGAAAGCGGACGGGTTTTATCGTCTCTCCGAGGGCCACGAACGAAGAGATCGAGACGATTCTGCAGGTCGCGGGGTGTTTCCCCATGAGTGTCACGGCGTCTGCCGGACTGTATCATACGGGAAAGGTCCTTTCCGCCTTCCGTGAATCCGGAATTCCTGTGACCTATCGTTATGACGATCTGCTCGACAGCGACCTCGCCGTGGTGGCGGGTGCGGACCTGCTTGCCAATAATCACCTCCTTGCCGATAAGGTTCGTGAGGCAGTGAAGAAGAGGGGCCTTCGGATTGCTGTTATCGATCCGCTTCCTGCAAGTCTTACAAGGATTGCCGACGTCTGGCTTAAGCCGTCTCCCGGAACAGATTCCTCTCTCTTTAACGCCGTTAGTAGGAAGCTTGTTGCCGATAATCTTGATCACCCCCAGGCGGCCACCCTGGAAGGGTTTTCCGAACTGGCGTCCATACTCAAAGAGAGCGGAAAAGATGAGGCCCTGAAAGAGTGCGCCATCGAAGAGGCCGGCTTTGACAGGTTCTATGCCCTTTTTTCCAAGGCCGAAAAGGTCGCCGTCATCGTAGGGTCCGGAGTGAGCGGGGCGAGCGATAGCCTTGCCGCGCTTATCAATCTGTGCCATCTCAAAGGCATCGGAGAAAAAGTCGTTGTCATGGCCACGGCCATACAATCTAACGCGGTCGGCGCCATGTCGATCCTCATTAACCCTCTCACCCCTGAGAATGTCCTCAATGACTTAAGTATAGGCGGCCTGTTCATCTACGAGGATGATCCGTTTCATTACCTGCCGGGATCACTCGTGGAAAAAGCGCTCAAACAGAAAGACTTCATTGCGGTCTGCGATGCCGTTCCCACCTACGTGTCGGATTATGCCAAGGTGCTGATACCGACCGGAACATTCGCGGAAAAACAAGGCAGTTCAATCGCCCAGGATGGGTTTTTGCGCACCATTACACGGGCCCGGGGGGATTCGTCCCCGGGGTTCGAGTTCTTGAAAATGCTTCTCAACAAACTCTGCGGTGGCCTCTACCACAGCGAGGCCGAAGCGATGACCGGTATACGCAAAAGAGGGATTGTGGCGGGTGACGAGGCTCAAGGAGAAAGATTGTCCGAGAGAACTACCGGTGCGCGCTTTCTTATTCCCCAAGAGAAGAAAGAGGTCTCAACCAAACGGCCTTTCACTCTTATTATCAGAAATCTCCTGCAGAACCATCATTTCTGCGACAAGGCGATCTACTCAAAAATCGCATACGTAAATAACCCGCCCGTAGCGGGCAATAAGCTCTATATCTCGCGTCAGGACGCCGATTCATTGAACATCTTGAACGGCGATAAGGTGACGGTGGAATCAGATCAGGGTTCCACTGTGGAGCGTATTTTCATCAAAGAAGGCCTCAAAAAGGGTGTCATCGAATATATGATGTTGAAGAACAGGCGGGAGATACTTGGGCTTTTCGAGAAATACGCAAAGCATGTGCCGGTCACGATAAAAAAGGGTTAGGACATGGAGCAGGCATACATATTGATTGAGATTATCATCAAAATTGTTCTGGCGACCCTTATTCTCATGGGTTTCGTGGCCTACACCACACTTTTGGAGAGGAAGGCGCTCGGGTGGATACAGGTGCGCATAGGCCCCAACAGGGTCGGTCCATGGGGTCTCTTACAGCCGATTGCGGACGGCATAAAATCCTTCTTCAAGGAAGACATCATACCTGACCAGGCTGATAAACCGCTCTACGTCATTGCCCCAGGCATCTGCCTCTTCACCGCTCTGTCCATGTTCGCGGTGGTCCCCTTTGGCGGAACGATCGTGATGTGGGGCAGACAGGTCAAAATGGTAATTGCCGACATCGATGCGGGACTTCTCTACGTGCTCGCGCTTGCCACACTCGGCGAGTACGGCGTGGTTCTCGGCGGCTGGGCCTCGGGCAGCAAATATGGGGTCCTGGGAGCGTTGAGGGCCGCTGCACAGATGATAAGCTACGAAGTCGCCCTCGGTCTCGCCGTCATCGGCACCATCATCCTGGCCGGATCGCTCCGACTTACCGACATCGTCGCGGCGCAGCAGGGTTCCTGGCATTCGTGGTTCGTCTGGAAATATCCGTTCGGTTTCATCTTCTATATTGTGGCCGGGCTTGCTGAAATAAACAGGACGCCTTTCGACATGCCCGAGTCGGAAAGCGAGCTCGCCTGCGGTTTCAATATCGAATACAGCAGCATGAAGTTCGCCACCTTCATGATTGCCGAGTATGCCCATATGTTCGTGGTGGCCTCGGTGGCGACCACGCTCTTTTTGGGCGGCTCCCTGGGGCCGGGGCCCATCTATCTCGGTCCTCTCTGGTTCTTGATCAAGGTCTTTGTGATCATCTTCTTCTTTATCTGGGAACGTGGCACGTTCCCCCGCTTAAGATACGATCATATCATGCACTTCGGATGGAAGGTGCTCTTGCCCGCTACCCTGATCAACGTGGTGGGCACGTCCCTTCTTGTTGCGCTGGGGGTGCTTTGATGATTTGGCCGCTACTGAAAGGATTGGCCCTTACGTTGCGGAGATTTTTCTCCCGGCCCGTTACCGTCCAGTACCCGGAAAAGAAGTATAAGGTACCGCCGCGGTGGAGGGGCATACACTACTTCAGAAAGAATGAGTCCGGTGAAACCACGTGTGTGGCCTGCGGCCTGTGCGTGGCCGTCTGTCCCAATACCTGCATTACCCTCGAGATCGGGGAGCGTCCCGATGGGAGTCGCTATCCCCTGAAATACGAGATTGACCCGTGGCGCTGTATTTACTGCGGGTTCTGTCAGGATGCCTGCCCGGTAGGCGCCATTAATCTTGGAGAGAATTACGAGCAGGCTTACTACCGCAAGGAAGATTTTGTGCTCGACACAAAGAAACTCCTTTCCATGTATGAGGATAAGAAATGATCGCCGTAGGCATGGGATTTAAATGGTTCATCTTTATCGTTATGGCGATTTCCGCCATAGGGTCTGCCCTCATGATGGCGACCAGGAAAAATCCGGTTCACAGCGCCCTCTGGCTGGTGGTGACATTTTTTTCCATCGCCGTCATCTATGTGCTTTTGAACGCAACATTCATTGCCGTGGCGCAGGTCATGGTATATGCCGGGGCCATCATGATGCTCACGCTATTCATCATCATGCTCATTCATCTTGAGCAGGGCCCTTCCTGCCTTCCGGTCAAGCGCTCCTTTCTGAAGCTCATCGGCGGCATCATAACGCTGACGCTACTTCTGCAGATTATAGCAGGGATCAGGTTCTACGCGAATGTTGGAAAGAAAGGCGTCTATACCCCTGAGATGCTCGCGAGTGTCGGCAATACGGCCGCCGTAGGGAGCCTGCTCTACGGCAAGTATGCCTTCGTTTTTGAGATCGCCTCAGTGCTCTTGCTTTTAGGCATCGTGGGTGCGGTGGTTCTTGCAAGGAAGAGAAAGGACGAGGAGGAATGATGGTGCCCGATATACCACAGGGACTTTATTACGCGCTCGGTGCGGTCCTCTTCACGATCGGTGCAATCGGCGTAATTACCCGCCGAAATGCGATTATCATTTTCATGTGCATCGAGCTGATGTTGAACGCCGTCAACCTCACGTTCATCGCCTCAGGCAATTTTCTCAATTCCCTTGACGGCGTGGTTTTTGTTTTCTTTATCATGGCTGTGGCCGCGGCCGAAGCGGCAGTGGGCCTCGCTATATTTGTGCTCATATTCAGACTCAAAGGAACGATCAATGTCGACGATATCCACCTGCTCAAAGGCTGAGGAGTTTATATATGGCTGACTTCATCTGGCTCGTCCCCGTATTTCCCCTCGTGGGCTTCCTTATTAATGGCCTTGTCGGAATACGCTTCTCAAAAGGGGTTACCGCATGGATCGCCTGCCTATCAGTCATTTTCTCCTTCGTTGTATCGGCGATTGTCTTTATCCAGTTTCTCAGCCTGTCTCCTGAGACGAGGGTCTTCGAGAAGACCGCCTTCGATTGGATCGTGGCCGGTGACTTTCACACGCAGATAGGATTCAGGATCGACGCCCTCTCCATCATCATGTGTCTTGTGGTGAGCGGCGTAGGCTCGCTGATTCACATATACTCAGCCGGTTACATGCACGACGACGCGGGCTTCAGACGGTATTTCACCTACCTCAACCTCTTCGTCTTCATGATGCTCATCCTGGTTACCGCCGATAATATCCTGCTCATGTTTGTCGGATGGGAAGGCGTGGGACTCTGCTCGTACCTGCTGATCGGTTTCTGGTATGAGAAGGACTCGGCGTCCAACGCGGGTAAGAAGGCCTTCATCGTGAACAGGATCGGGGACTTCGGATTTCTGCTCGGCATCTTCCTGCTCGTTGCTACCTTGGGGGACAAGGGTGTCTGGACGCTGAAATATTCTGAACTCCAGGCCAACGCCCATTTCATCACCCCCGCGCTTGCAACGGCGATCACGCTCCTTTTCTTTGTGGGCGCTACAGGGAAATCGGCGCAGATACCCCTCTACGTGTGGCTGCCCGACGCCATGGAAGGTCCCACCCCGGTCAGCTCCCTCATACACGCTGCCACCATGGTGACTGCCGGCGTTTATATGATCGCCCGGCTTAACTTCTTTTACATCATGTCCCCGATGACCATGTCCATTGTGGCCGCTATCGGATTCCTCACTGCCTTTTTTGCCGCCACCATAGGCTGCGCTCAGTATGACATCAAGCGGGTGCTTGCCTATTCCACGGTGAGCCAGCTTGGCTACATGTTCGTGGGGGTGGGCGTCGGCGCTTACGCGGCCGGTATCTTCCACCTTATGACCCATGCATTCTTCAAGGGCTTGCTCTTTCTTGCCGCAGGCAGTGTCATGCATGCCATGAGCGGCGAGCTGGATATGAGGAAGATGGGTGGGCTCCGCAAAAAGATACCCGTCACCTACTGGACATGCTTCATCGCCTGCCTCGCTATAGCGGGAGTGCCAGGTTTGTCGGGATTTTTCAGCAAGGACGAAATACTCTGGATGGCCTATATTAGAAACGGCGGCAACATCTGGTACTGGCTTTTCGGCGCGATCACCGCGGGTCTCACCGCGTTCTATATGTTCAGAATGTTCTTCAATACCTTCCACGGTGAATGCAGGGCTTCGGAGGAAGTAAAACATCATATCCATGAATCGCCGAAGATCATGACAATACCGCTCGCCATCCTCGCAGTGTTGTCGATTGTGGGGGGATGGGTGGGCATACCTCATCTTTTAGGCGGAGGCAACCATATCGAAAAATGGCTGGAGCCGGTCTTCGGACACGCGCACGCTGAGATCATGCAGGCGAAGAGTATCAGTATCGTGGGTAATGCTTACGCTTCGTCATCTGGTACTCCCGCTATAGAAGGCTCCGCCGAACTTATGCTTATGATCCTGGCGGTCGCGATAGGGCTCGCCGGTATCTTTGTGGCCTGGCTTTTCTACGTGAAAAACCCCGAACTGCCGAGACGTTTTGTAGAAAGACAACGGGGTCTCTTCACTCTTGTGCACAACAAATATTTTGTCGATGAGGTCTATGGATTTGTTTTCGTCAAAGGTCTTTTGAGGATTGGAACCATGTGCAAGAATTTTGTCGATGAGTCGATCATCGACGGCGCGATCAACGGCGTCGCATCCCTTATGTCCGCCTTGGGTGGGCTCATCCGACGGGTCCAGAATGGCCTTGTCCAGGGCTACGCCTTTGCTATGATCCTGGGCGCTATCGTCGTTATCGGCTACCTCATTTCGAGAATACTCTCATGAAGGTGCGGCCATGACCGTAATGTCAGTTCCCATACTCACGTTTCTCATATTCTTTCCCCTCCTTGGCGCGGTCATTCTGCTTTTTGCTGACCGGAATAAGCCCCTCTTCATCAAAGTGTTCACGCTTGTCTTATCAATTGTTGAGTTCGGGGTCTCCCTGCCCCTTTTCTTCTTCTTTGACGATCGGGCCAAAGGCATGCAATTCGTGGAAAAGGTGCCCTGGTTCCCCGAATGGGGGATTAGCTACTTCGTGGGCATCGATGGGATCAGTCTGCTTCTCATCCTGCTCACCACCTTTCTCACGGTTATCTGCGTGCTGTGCTCATGGAAGGCCATCGAAGTAAGGGTCAAGGAATACTACATTACGTTCCTCTTTCTTGAAACGGCCATGATCGGTACACTCTGCGCGCTCGATCTGGTGCTTTTTTACATTTTCTGGGAGCTCATGCTTATCCCCATGTACCTCCTGATCGGTATCTGGGGCGGCCCGAGAAGAATTTACGCCGCCATCAAATTTTTCCTCTTTACCATGGCGGGTAGCGTGCTCATGCTCATCGCCATCATTGCCCTCTACTTCCTCAATTACAGGGCCACGGGCGTCTACACCTTCAACGTGCTCGATCTCTACCAGGCAAGCATTCCCGTTGTCAAGCAGTATTGGTTCTTCGGTGCCTTTGCCCTTTCATTCGCCATCAAAGTCCCCATGTTTCCCCTTCACACGTGGCTGCCGGATGCGCATACGGAGGCCCCCACGGCTGGCAGTGTGATCCTGGCCGGCGTGCTCCTCAAAATGGGCACCTACGGTTTTCTCCGATTCGCCATCCCGCTTTTCCCGGCTGCGGCGTACGACGCGATCCCCCTCATCTCGACGCTTGCCGTGATCGGCATCATTTATGGTGCTCTTGTGAGCATGATGCAGCCGGATCTCAAGAGGCTCATCGCCTTCTCCAGCGTGAGCCATCTCGGCTACGTGATGCTCGGTATGTTTGCCTTTAACATGCAGGGCG